>Ga0153970_1000002_pt1 | contig 28197 bp, 25 predicted proteins | sample TSGA054MetaG_FD_102280 | JGI IMG/M metagenome (GOLD analysis project Ga0153970, IMG submission 102280) | Attine ant fungus gardens microbial communities from Georgia, USA - TSGA054 MetaG | ecosystem: Host-associated > Fungi > Mycelium > Unclassified | place: USA: Georgia, George L Smith State...
ATCATCACTGATTCTCTTACTGCAGCTAGGAGAGCAGTTGATGCTTCTGTTCACTCAGGCCAGGTCCACTCTCTTGCCATTGTCCAAGCCCTCAGGGCCTTCTTCACCAATCACCCTGATCACTCTATTCACTTCTGGGACTGCCCAAGCAAGGCGCAGTGGCCCCTTCACTTCTTGGCACATGAAGACGCTACCAGTACCAAGATTGCTGCTGGACGCCATCCAGCTACCTCGCTTGACGCTCTTCGATCCAAGAGTGCCGCTGCCTGCCTCGATGCATGGAGAACATCCTTCGCTCGTCCTTCATCTCAGGGTCGTCACTTTCTCCCTCTCAAAGGTGGTATTAAGAATCTTCTCCAGCCCTCCTATGCTAAAGGTAGGGGCTGGCTTCCCTTCATTGGCGAGTCGGTCACCTTGTGTGCCAGGGCAACTCGAGCCATTCTTAACCATGCTCCTATTGGGGAGTTCAGACAGCGCTTTTTCCCTGCAGAGTGCACCCATTGTCCATGTGGCCATTGCCAGGTGGAAACACGTCGACATATCTTTGCCAACTGCCGCCGGTTTGCCCACTTTCCCTTGACTGACCTAGTGCCAACCGTCAAGGACTTTGTCAAGTTCCTGAAGGAGCACCCTAGTGCCTTTGCCTTCTCTTCTCAGGATCGCCCACCTGTCGAGCCCCCTGAGCCTCCATGAGTGTCTCACTTGGTTTCTCTTTTCTCTGTGCTGTAGATAGCTTCTCAGTCTCACCTCTCTCAGTTTCATTTGACTCTGTATTCTAGGCATGATAGGTCTTCTGACTTGGACGTGTTATTCGAAGGTTGGTTACGAGCAACCTGTAGTTAGTTCTCTTTCCTCTTAGGTTAGATTTCTTCTTTGATACTGATAGTGTCTCTTGCCTGTGATAGGACATTCTGGTCCTTGAGGCCCATGTAGGCTACTTGTTGTAGATAGTCTGCCACAGACTGCGATCGAGCACCGTGTTATAAATTTTTGAAAAAAAAAAAAAAAAAACATCATCTAGAATAGACAACTGAACTGAGCGATTAGCAGCAGCATTATAAGACAAGTGAAGAGCATGCCACAAGTCAGGGAGAGAGTTGCAGGGGAGATCTTGGTACTGAATGGCCTCCACTGCAGGTAACTTACGCTGCTTGACCCAGCTCATAAGGTCCCAGGGGCGTTTGTTGGTGGATGCAATCTCTGCAATCCTGTTGTCAAAGAAGGACCGCTTTGCAGATCTTGTAGTAGAGCGGAACAGACGCCAATCCTCTCTAGCTCCTGTGCGCCTATAGGTTGCAAGTGCATCTCTGCACTTGTCGTTCCACCACTCCTTTGATTGAGTAGTGACAGTGATGTTCCTAGCATTAGCATCCCATGCATTGGAGATTACCCTAGAGATTGCTTTGAAAAGCAAGTCCAGGTCGTCTGCAGAGTCCAGCCTGGAAAAGTTGAGAGCACGAAGCCCCAAAGTGACAGAAGAGAGAAAGTCGTTCTCCTCGTCACTGTTGCATTTGAGGACCTTCCTGCTGAAGCAAATGTTCTCTGATGAGATAGGGAGGTCGACTAGAAGAGGAGCATGGTCTGAGGGCCGTCTAAGATCAGGCTCAATGCAGTGCAAGACTTGAGCACAGCTCATGTCTAGAAAAATAAGGTCTATGACTGAGTTAGCATGACTGTCAGTGTCTGAATAGTGAGTAGGGACAGAAAGCTCTGGAAGTGAGCGCACAAGACCAAGAGAGTCAGCCAGGTCCACAAGGGCCTGGCCAGCTGCAGGATGCAAGGAGACAAATGGATCCCACTCTGCATCTCTGATGTTAAAGTTCCCTTAGGGATGTCAATGATCTGATCCAGCATGAACTTGACAGCTGAATGGCGGTCATTTGAATAGACATTCATGAGAAAGTGACATAGTTTATGCTCAATCATTTTCTTGATATCAGCATAGTTGTGATGAGTAAAGTGACAGTGCCAGAGAGAGATCAGCTAGGAGCGTAGACACTGCATAAGCAGTCTCAAAAGCAACAGTACAGCCATTGAGAGTAGCTGAGTTGGAGGAATTAATAGAAGCAGTGAAAAGAGTCTTTCTGCCTTGCCTGAATACCATAGAATGTGAGAAAATATTAATAGTGATTCCCTTGTGATGAGTGAGGTAAAGACAAGATAAGAGATTGCTCCTGAGATCAGAAACATGGAGTACTTGAGAGAACTCAACTGCTTTGACTTGTTTTCCATTGACTATAGGTTCAAAGACAACATTCCCAACACTAGCTGAGTAGATGACAATATTATTTGCAAAATGGATAGGGGTCCCATAGTAAGTATATGACTTGAACCAGTGGCAGTGAGGAGTCATGTGAGATGTGGCACTAGTGTCAGCAATCCAGTGGAAGTCAGCATTGAGCTGAAGTGGTGAGGAAAGGTTGGCTTGAGAATTTCTTGCAAAATCAGTGGATTTGACAGAAGGCATGTTGAGAGTAAAATTTGAATTGCTTATAGCGGAGAAATGTGTTGGGTGATTTAAACGAAACTAGGTAGAGATGCTCTTAATAATGCATGAATTTGGCTTGCAAAGTTGTGGACTAAACAGATTATAAACGAGCAAGGAACAGTAAGTTTGTTCTGATATGCAGAAGTGATAGATTGTGAGAGATCTAGTCATACAATTAACGTGATTCTTGCATACTAAATTATCTGTAAAAAGTTGGATTTTCACACAAAGTTTGAGAAGGATCATGCAAGAATTGGGTGAGAAAATAGCAAGATTATTAATAGAGGAGGATATAAATGAAAATGTGCAATTTCTTAGTCAATTTTGATGCGATCGGGCTGAAATGTGAATGGAAAATAGTGTTCAAGACAGTGTACCAGTGTGTTAAATTTCAAAGCAATCGGACAAGAAATAAGTGTAGAATTAGCGTTTTGATTTTGTGTTTTGAAGTTGCTAGAGGCCAGGGTCTATAACCTATTATAACCTAGACAGTAGTGACAGCTGTGAGGTCCTAGCAACTCAGTAATACTGTGGACAACTGTAAGTGACAGAGTACTAACTTCAAGTCCACAAAAAATTACACATCAAGTCAGGTGACCTACTATATAATCAATTACTAAGATATTACTGAGAGACTGTCTAAAGCACATTTGATACACTTATCACAGGTTGTGATACCTGAGGTAAGTTGTCACAGTCACCTGTCATGTCACAGGTGCCTGGCACTGCACTGCCATCCTCTATTAGGGAGAATAACTTAGCTGTTTTATAGTTTAGGCCATAAAGCATTAAACTAGTTAACAAAAAAGCTTGAGGCCAGAAATCACTCCAGAGGTAAGGCCCCTACTCTTCTTAGCAGAAACTTGGTCATCTCAACTCATAGAATATGTTCTCCCTTTAGGAGCAAAGAGAGGGAGTAGTAGGAGAGCTGAAGAAGAGCAATTCTATGAGAGAGCTTATCTGTAATGATCCTAGAGACAGTAGATGTTCTAGGACCAAGACTAACCTCCTTTTTATTACTTTTCTTCTCCTCAAAGGAAAAAGAGAGCTCAAGAGATGCTTTCCTAAAGTCCTCAACAGCTGAGACACTCCTGAAAGAACATCTGACAGTGCAACAAGCACAAGAGTGTTCTCTAGAATAAATATATTTACCAGTCCTAGAGCTAGCATGAGAAATAAGGTTGAGTGAGTCCAGAGACTCACCTACACTAGTAGGGGTAGCTTGGGGACCAGAGGAATAAACATTGGTAGTAGATGATTTATTCTGAATATTCGATTTAACCATAGTAATAGTTAGAGAAAAAGAAGGGATTACAAATCTCACTTTCTTCTATAGTATATGTTTTAGATTATATATTGGGCCTCCAAGTCCAGTATATTACGATGTTAAAATTTGGTAACTCCTAGTTCTAGTTTCTGGTTGATTTTCTACTCTAGAAAGTTGTGTAAAATTGGACATCTTGTAAAGATAAAATTTGGATACTTATGTGGTTAAAGTGAAAAAGAAGCAAAAAGAATAAGAAAACCTTCAAATCTAAAACTCCTCTCATAGTGAGCTCTAGATAAAAGAGTGCAAAAGGGAATTGTATACTGGAACAAACAAAAAATATAGTACTAGCCCCTAATTGTATGCTAAAGGTTTGATAGAAAATAATGGAAATAAAGGTTTTAAATAAAAATAGAAACTAAATATTATATGCAGTCTTAAATAGAATAAAGTAAGTTTGGCATTTGAAAGAAGAGTAAGCTTTTTCTAGATTGTCACCACATAGTCTTCCTAAGGTATCAATCTTTACATATTGTGGCACTGACTCAACTGGAAAATACAGTTAGTTGATTACTCATAGACCCTCTACACTCAGTTGCCCCCTTGTTTACACCCCCAATACCAAAACCTTATGGATGTGATACAATCCAAGTATGCACCTAGCTAAGCTTTTCCAGCCTGCTGTCCTCTTTGAAGTCTGCCTAAGTTGCATTTGCTATTTCTCCCTAGATCAAGTTCTAGGTATATTCTGTGTTCTTCTCAAGACATCCTACTAACTCCAAACTCTTATACTCAATAGTTTTGCATTTAACTTTTGCATTTAACAATTCCAGAAGCAGTGATAATAGAGGTAAGTGCCAAGAGGTTCTCTCTTTCATCTTTTTGCTCTCCAAATACTATATTAAAGTTATTACAAAGCTCTGAAACTCAAAGAATAAAATATAAAAAGGAAACTATTACTACTTTTAGTATCCCCTTGACTCCTTCATACTCTAAGTCCTTCCAAACTCCCAAGGCTTATATATTCCTCTCCTAAATCTTTCTTATTAATGATGTGTCCCTATTACTATTTCCTTCTAGAATCTTTTTTCCTCATTGTTATCCTTTTTCCTGTAGTTGACTTGTGATTTAAAACTCCTTGGTTACTTGTCAAGTGTTAGTAAGCTTCAATCATTGTTCAATTCCTCTAAGTCATGTCCTAAGTGTTATTTATCTAAATATATCTGATGCTATTAATGCCTAATTGCAATTAGAGGCATATTTATCTAAGTCTATCTCTAGTATACTAATGGCTCTTGAGCTCTAGTCTACTATCTCTATCAGGATATCTTTGATACAAAGTGAATCTAGAATATCGCCATTCAATAACTCTTTCTATAACTAGATACTAGCTTATCTTACTTGTCTCCTAAGGTTTTCACATAAGCTCTAGGTTCATTTTTACCTACCTACTGTCTCATATAACTGTTAGATACATTCTAAGAATATATAATAGGTTCTAGAGCAAATTCTTATTAGAGATTTTATCACAAATAGTAAGTGACTATTTGTGATGGGTGCTTTGATACTTTAAAGAGTTCAAAAATGCGAAGTTAGATAGGTGACAAAAGATGTTGTTAAGTCTAAGGTCTAATCCTTAGACTATGAGTCCTTAAATACAGGAAAGTGATGGTCTGTGTACTAGGACAGATTATCATATGCTACTACCTATTGTTCTATATATGGTAGTGCCTTTGTGCTAGAAATAGTGATAACCTAACCATATAAAGGCTGTCCTTTGTTCTAAGAAAAAGACAGATGACTATCTATGGGTAATTAATGAAATCCATGTATAAACATTAAGGCCTTTATATCTCCACTAATATTAATTGCCTTGAGGTTGTTCTAGGCTTATTCTGAGAGTTATGAAGAAGGCTTTTGCTGAGCCTAGAACCAAAGTATCGATCATGGTAGTTTCCAAGATATTAGCAATTTAATAAATAGTAACATAGTGGTTACCAGTTGATCTGCTTAATATCTCAGCCATTATTAATTGCCTCAAGATATGACTGGCATCGATCGAAAGGTCTTTTTGAGGGCTTTTCATAGCCCTTAAGACTGTGAGAATTGTCAAAATATTGATAGAGATATGGTCGAATAAAGTTTATGACAGATTTGTTAGTATAAAGTGTATCAAATGCTACTTTCTGTAGCAAATTTACTTGCAGTGTAACAACATACTATTATTTCTAATCATATTGGCTACTTTTTAAATCTTTGTTATCATATCATTAAAACTAGTGAAAACTAAATAACATTCATGTTATCTATGCAATTTTACTCTCTTTTCCCTGCTCAAATATCTGGGATATTATTAAACAAAACCTTTTAGACAAAGAAAAAGCTCTTATCCTTAATATAGTCTCTGCTAGACTTATCTCTGTATATAATCACAATGAATATGATTAAGTTGTTAAAAAAACTGAGAAAAAGACAAAGGCTAAGCATTTAGTATTGTTTGCAAAAGCAACTGGTTTATTTGGAAATTCTGTAAAGAAAAACAAAAAGGAAAAGTTAGTAAACAAATCAAAGAAGTCCAAAGCTTACTTACCTAAAACCTAGTATAATATATATGGACAAGAAGGACATTGGTCCCCTGAGTGTCCTAATAAATCAACCAAAGAAAAGAATAGTACCTTGTAATCTGGTGAATCTACAAATGTTATAGTTGATACTCTTTAATCTCTAAAAGAACAAGAAGTCAAGATAATAATGATAACAATAACTAAAGTTACTGGCATTTTACTAAATTGTGCTGTCTTATATTACATGTTTATGAACTAAAAATACTTCACCTCTTACCATGAGTTTACTAGTGAATTTATTCCTGTTGATGACCAGAACATGTTCTTGTTATAGGTTATGATTCTATTAAGTTTTAAGCTATACTCTTATATAATTATATTAATCTCACCATTTACAGTATTCTGCATATACCCTAGTTAGGTACTAATCTTATTAACCTAGGTATTCTTTATTGTCAAGGAATTACTGTTAAGAGTTAGAATAAAGGCCCTGTTCTAGTAAAGGATAATAAGAAACTATTTTGTGCTATATTCACTAGCTTAAGTGACATCCTATACTTTATTTAATGTCTAGACAACAAAGGTAATGTTATCTACTATATAAATAGAGTACTCAGTATGTATCTCTGGTACTATTATATAGATCATCTAAATCTTTAGACTATTGGGTCCATGCAAAATTAGTAATTAGTCTGTGGTCTTGAAATTACAAAGCCTTGTGAGTTTGACTATTTATATAGTAGATATGCCAATAGTAAGTCTCATCATCTTTTTATCCTAGATTTAAATATAAGTTGTTATTCTAAAATAGAACTTTTGGTAATAAACCTCATTAGTTTTATATTTGTTCTAATCATAGAATAAATACTTGTATACTTTAGTAATGGTTGAGATTAGCTATTAATATTCTGTTGGTTGTTTACTAAAAAAAAATAAGATACTTGGACTATAGTTTGTAATATCATTGCTATGCTTAAATGATAGTCTGGCTTAAAGACATATTGCATTTGTAGTAACAATAGTTCTGAGTTTATTAACTCAACTATAGATTAGTTCTACTAGCACAATAGTATTATTTATGAAATGACTATATAGATCTTTAGAATGAGTTCATGTCCTAAAAGAAGTATATAGAGAAAAGATTGAGTTAAGAGCAGTAAAGGTTTGCATATTGAGATAGTAGACAAATAAAACTAAGAGATATTGTCTTGAAAATATTGAGAATAGCAAACTTATTACTGCTTGTGATGTTTATTTTGCCAAAGACTCTTCCCTAAGTAAACTCATTGTAGTTGAAATAAATGCTCTATCATATGATCCTAGTGCCATCAATAATTTGATAGATAATGTACTCATAAAAAATGTAGTTACTGTTCCAAAAGTAAGTCACAATATCACTCCCTCAATCTTCAATCTATTTATCACCTCTGAAACATAAGGTAATATGAGGTTTTCATTCAGGTCTCTAGCCTGGCTTAATCCCTCTACTAATTCTGTATTTTGAACTTTGTGTTGAAGTCAGTTTGCTATGCTCCCTTCCTACAACAGTCTGTAAAGCAGTAGATAATGTTGCTATCAGGTTGCTATGCTCTTTTTCTTCAACAGTCTATGAGGTTAAAGTTTGTTTACTTTCTGTAATATTGTGTTATTATTGAGTTTATGTTGTAGTCAGTTTGCTACACTGTCTTCCTACAACAGTCTATGAGGTTCTTTTTTCTAATCTATTTCTTTATCTCTCAAATCAATCTCAAGTCCATTGTTAGATACATATACAATCTATAATCTAATACTATTGAATACCTTTTTATATATTACATTAAGTGTCCTTCTACTCTCTTGGCTCTGCTCTGGAAAAAGTACTGAGATGTTCAATGGTGAAATACATCTTGAAAAGGCCACATAAAGTTGTCCATGGGAAAACACTAATGTTTGCAAATTAATCCCTATATGCTCTACTGACTATCCTTGAGACTTATTGATAATCATAGCAAAGGCTAGCCTGACTGGGAATTGAAGTCTCTTGAGTAGTACAGTAATGTCTCTGTATTAGGTAATAACCTGATCCTTGGAATCAATATCACCTTGTCTCTAAATCTCCTGTTCTTGCTGATAATCCTGTATTGAAGCTATTAAGACTCTAGACCTCATAGTTGAATATGTATTTCAACTTGAAGCCTATATCTAATACTTGATATCTTCATGCTCCTTATTAGAGGATCCAGTTAAGGTTTTCAATAAAGTTATATTAGAGAAGAGATGTCAATGAGACTTTGAGTAGCACCCTTGAGATTGTCCTAAAACAAGTAAGAGTACTGATTCCTCAGAGTATAATTTTACAAAGGGAATACAGAAAAAGAGAACTTGCCATTCTCTTCTCTTTCTGGTCTGTATTTATCCTAACTAGGTATTGTATCATATTCCGGAAATATGATAATTATATAATTTATTTCTCTTAATTATTCTCCTAATATTAATAATAGTAGGATAGCGTAGTAGACTACTCTCCTCCTATTCCGGACTTCCTATAAGTACTGAGTAGTTACAGTGTAATTCCTCAGTCTGTAAATTAACATCCTCTAGTCCTACTCTCGCCTTGTCTACTCAGACTCCTTTAGTTAACTCTTAGGATTTTTATCCTGATGACTTCCATCACTCCGAAATACGTGACCAACCCACAACCGGAGACTGGGGCGCAACACATAAGTTGAAGCCAAGGTCGTTCAACAAGTCATCCTCCGCTCTGACGTCCTTGACCGTCCACCGGAGTCTTCTTTCTATCATCATTAAGTACATTCCTTCCCGACATTGTGCATTACTCCGGAACAGAGTGTGGTTTCTATCTATCATTCTACTCTTTTATCCTCTGGAATTCCGTCCTTGACATATTGTGATTATGTTACAATGTGGTAACACTAGTTGTAACTAAAAATGACTAGTTAAGTAATAGTCCAGTGACAAAGGCAATGAAGGTAACAAGTCAAGTTAGTGTCTAATAATAGGTTAGTCTAATGTTATTCCATTTAGCATAAGTCCAAAGATAGGAGAAGGAAATAGTCTAAGATTTCTTTGAAGACTCTTGTCTATTCTATGAGTCTATTGTCTCTTAGAGTTCTCAGATATTCAATACATTTACTGCATAGTAATGTCCTTATCTAGCATTGCCAACATCTTGTCTACTAACTACTCATTATTAGACCATGGCTGATAATAGTTGTAGTCCTACTCAATGTTCATAACAGAAGTACTTTTCTCCTTATATTTAATACTACTATTCTTGTTCCATTACAAAGTCCTTTTCCTGGATCCAAGTTCCTTAATAAGATAACTGGAGAGCCAACCTTGAGACAGAGTAAAGCAGGAGGCAATCTACTAGCATTGAGCTGTAGAAGGAACTCTGTAGAATAAACATAGTACATTCCATCTTCTTCAGACACAGAGTCCATACTTCTCAGTATATAGACCTCTATAGTTGGGTTGAACTATTGAAGAATAGCCTCATTAATATTATGCACTTCATCATTTCTAGGACAGAGAATAATGCGATGCAAGAAGTACTGGTCATCTTGAGCCCTTAGGTTGTTAATTCCTGAATAGATCCTATTAATAAAAGCATTGAGATTAGTGCAAACCATGGACTGAGGAACTTGAATCATCTTATTGTTATCCATAGTTGCTCCAGCACCAATCTCCAGCAACCTATGTTGATTATTAGTTTCTGAGTGACCCAAGCATATATTCTGTCTAAAATACAAGAACTTGATATGTCCCCATAGGTTTTCTCTGCAAAAAAATGCTGTTACTACTTGTTGACATGTTTCTTTGGGCATTACAGGCAAAGTTTGACAAAAATCCCCTCCAAATACCACTGTAATTTCACCAAATAGATGGTCATTCTATATAATATGTCAATTTAAGAGCTATCAAGTACAAGTGATTACTTACTTCAAGCAAGTCTCTGAGACACTGATTAACAGCATCAATATCATACTTATACTGCATAGGAACTTCATCCCATATGATAACCCTAGTTTGCTGGAGAACTGGGAACATATAACTATTGTGTTTGAGACTAGCCACAGAGTCTTTATGAATAGAAAGAGGAATTTTGAAGTATGAATAAGATGTTTTTTCTCTATTCAACAAAAGAGCAGCAATCCTAGATGATGCCACACACAGTACTACCTAACCTCTTCTTCTAATCTCAGCAGCAATAGTATTACACAAAAATGTCTTCCCACAACCACCAGTAGCATGAATAAAAAAAGATGATCTTGATTGTTAGTAACAGACTCCAGAACAGCATCAAAAGCAATAGCTTGGTCAGGATTGAAGATTGTCCTTTGCTCATCTACCAAAGTTGCCATTTTATCTACATCATACTGCTTAGCCTGCAAGAGAGGATTGGGTATTTTCTATGAGTCCATTGTTGCTGTAGAAGAGGCATTAGTGGAAAATCAACAAGACTTTTTTCCATTCCTACTAATATTCTATTGAGATCCCAAAGGCCATAATCATAAATATCATTCTCTGGTATCTCCTGGTCAGCTTAGTAGTCGTTTATATAATATAGTTTATGCTTGACATCATTACATAGTCCAGCCTTGAATTGATCCCAGAGAAGATGAAGCTCAGCCAATTTATCAGTTAGCAAGATAACTACTAATAACTGACAACATGCCATTCCAGGCTGCATTGCAATTGTTTCCTCCAAGCAAATCCTCTACTCATGATTATCCTCTAGTAATCCCCTTGCCATACATGCCTCCTTGAATGTAGCAAATACCTGGCCATTCCAGGTCCTCAGATGCTCCCAACTCTTTTTACCCTCAAATATAGTCAAAAAAAGAACTGCTCTCTCTTTGATGGTGATACAAAGTACATTCTTCCAATTATCCTAGCATGTTGTCTTGGATACCATGACTTGTCTTTGGCATTCCAGGTATAATGCTGAGGGAACTGCCAGTAGGTAAAGCCTAAACCATCATCATGTGTAAAGTTATAGTTAAACCAAGCAGTAAGTTGAGTCTTTTCTACATTTTGCCTAGCTAATACTTTATTAACTGTCTGGTATACATGGAAGTTGACATAGTGTTTATTGGGAAAATGGATAGAAAGACATTGGACTGCTAGTGACTCTCTATGCATGTTGAATTCAAAGATCTTCCAGCAAACTTCTATTAGACTAATAAACTAACCATCTAAATGAGCCTTGATCTCATCTTGTATCCTACCACTAATCTCCATAGTTGCTCTATCAGGACCTATGTAAATGTACTTGCTCAGATACCTCAGTCTAATTAGTTCTCTTTTTATACTCCTTAGAAAAGTGTTTACTATATTTTCTATTGACTATACACTTGGCTTGGGGATTATCAACACTATATGGACAATGCAGTATATATTTGGTGACTTTTGCATAGAGAAGTAGCTATAGTTGAGGGTCAAGAAGTTGAGCTAAGATCATAGAGTTTATATGATGAGAATCTTGAATGCAATGTTGAGAGTACAAAAAAATGAGCAAGTGAATATAGGGAAGACCTCTCTTCTGGAACTCAATGGTATAAATATGAGTATCATGTATGTGTAGAGCAGAGATGAAGTAACCTGGGTTGGAACAGAGTTACTCTAGAGAAAAAGAGAGTTGATAACAAAATTGAGGAACAACCTTGGCCTCAGCTCATATGCTATGCCTCAATTTGCTATTACATATGATAGCATATTTCAGGAGGACAGAATTGTTGCCAGGAGCTCAAGAGAGAAATAGTATATAGATTGATAGAAATAAGGATAAAACACATAAGAAACGTTAATCTATGAACTAAGGAACTAGGATGTAACTACTAGAGTACTTATACTAAGTCTGGAATAGGAGGAGTACAAGTAACTAGTCTACATCATGATCCTATAGAAGTAGACAACAGGAGTTCAAGAGCAAATTTTAGTAATAAATAAAATATAAAAGAAATTATTTTTTATTAAATTATTATTTTCTGTTATATGACAATGAGCCACAGTAGTACCAAAGAAGCCATTATCTATTAAGACTTTAGACCTTACAGTTGAATATACGTTTCAACTTAAAGTCTATATTTAATACTTGATATCTTCACACTCCTTGTTAGAGAATTCAGTTAAGGTTTTCAGTGAAGTTATATCAGAGAAGAAATGTCAACGAGACTTTGAGTAGCATCCTTAAGGTTGTTCTAAGACAAGTAAGAGTACCAATCCCTTGAAGTAATAGGAATACAAGAAGGAATACAGAAAGAGAGAACTTACTGTTCTCTTCTCTTTCTAGTTTATATTTATCCTAACTAGGTATTATGACTACGTTACAATGTGATAACACTAGTTGTAACTATGAGTGACTAGTTAAGTAAAAAATCAGTGACAGAAATGATAAAGGTGACAAGTCGAGTCAATGTCTAATAATGGATTAGTTCGATGCTGTCCCATTTAGCATAAGTCCAAAGATACAAAGAGAATAGTCTGAGATTTCTCCAAAGAGTCCTATTTGTTCTGTGAGTCCATTGTCTCTTAGAGTCCTCAGACATTCAATGCATTACTATATAGTAATGTCCTCGTCTAGCATTGCCAATATCTCATCTACCAACCATTCATTATTAGACCATAGCTGATAATAATTGTAGTTCTACTCAATATTCATAACATTATCAATGAGCTTGAGGAGTGCTTTTTTCTTTTGCTCAAAGACTTGAGATATAATGTTAGGATGATCAGTAGCTGTCTAACTAGGGAAAAGACTATGGACAATTTCTGGCCACTTGGGATTAGCAGTTATAGTAAGGAAGAGATCTGGTTTGTGAAAGTGTTTGCAAATGGCCATAGCATCCTGGAACAACTGGGTCATAAACCTGGGACTTCCTATATAAGAAGAGGAAAGAATGAGTTTATATTCCAAAGGTCCAATATCTTCTCCATCATGTCTATCATGCACAGCAACATCCTGTAGTCCCTGGTAGAGCTCAGATCTAAGAGTATGTTAATGTATCCTAGCCCAGTTGAGTTTCCTTTGCTCATAATTTGCCTATGCATTAACAACAAACTACTAGTAATAGCTTTCTATCATAGAAGAGGGATGGCTGAGGACCATTTCTGACATGAAAATGGTAGGCATAGTAGCATATGTTAGAAACCACTTGTGAGTGAGCTTGTTCTTCCCCATCTCTTTGTCTTGTATTCTTTCCTCGTTTTCTAAGTTGAGCACCATAGATTGAAATTCTTGAATGCTATCTATTCCCCTCCTTTGAAAATAACAAGACATAATGGAGAGCAGCATATAAAGGACTATTTTGGCTGATTCATTCAAGTTGTCCTTCTTTTGCCTATAATACCACATCCCTATTGTCTATTGCATAATGTACCCCTTCTTCTGGAATAATAACTGCAATCTCCTTAGCAGTTGGCAGGTTATGAATTCTTTGATCCTGTTGCAAATTCACATGTAGCCTAATTGTGATCTCCTTTTGCTCTTTTCCTAATAAGTTCATAAACATGACAATAATGACTAATATATAGGTGGCTATCCAAGAGCATTGTTTGAAAATTATCCATCACCACAAGATCAAGGTTCCTATTATTGAGTCTTCTGACATTGAGCTGCTCTGCTGTATCAAGGATATAGATTTGTGCATAAATAGAAGTATAATCACCATAAGGAAAAAAGGCACTAGTAAAATGATGAAGTTCTTCTTGGATCTTAAAACAGTAGAGACCTGATTGTCTAGTAACTGAGTTGTCAATTTTGAATCCTACTAAAGTCATAGCAAAAGCTACACTATACTATCATATGTTATTGCAAAATTCTCTTGAGAAATAATTATCTCTAGTTAAGTAGTTGTGAAGGATTCCAGTAAGAGGTTGAAGAGGGGATAATTAGATCTGTCCTTGCAAACAGCACATACCAAATTTACCCATAAAGAAGTAAGCTTTTCACAGTTAAAGTGAAGAGCATGACAGTGAGGACAAATGATAGATAGTATGCCTAAGTCATTATATAGTATATCAGTCTCCAGGAATGGTTATTCAGTAGGTAGATATTGTGGAGACTGAAGAATAGGAAGTGGAATGTCATCTAGAATAATAGTCTCTTGGTTCTAGTTCAACTGTTAAGTATACAGAGTTTTGGTATACAAAAAATCATCATACCTGAATCACATTATCTTCTATATCTAACTCTTGAATATTTTCTTCTCCAATATCCTATTATACTTGGTTAATATTCATTCACTAACAATCAGTGAAATATGTTACTTACAACTCTCAGAATGTCTTCCTGCATATTCCTATCCACATGTAGATCTCTATGACCACCTCTATTCTGCTATCCTTCATAATCAAGAGCACCTATATCCTCATTCCTCTATTCCTTTATTATTTGATTGATTTGAACCTCTTAATTGATTTGAACCTCCTCTATCTGTCTTTGGTTTTCTGCTTCTACTCTATGCTCCTGAGTTATTCTTAGTAGTTGCTCAGTAAGTTGGCATCAACCTCATCTATGCAAATCAAGTATAGTATTCTCAAGGTTTTGTGGAACAAGTGTAGAAGTTAAGTGGTATTTAGTTCTTCTTCTTCCTTTTCCTCTATTCAAGACAGGAGCAGTAGGTTGCTGATCTCTTTGTGCTCATTTCTTAGCTCTCCTAGCTTGACATCCTTCTTCAAGAGCATTTATATCTCATAATTGTCTTACTGTTTACTTACAGCTACTCTAAGAATAAAGGTATACTATTGCCCCTAAGAAGCAGACCCCTACTCTAGATCTCTCTCTTAATGAGCAGTTGTCAATCCTGTGCATATATAGATCACAATAGAACCCTAGCACCAGATTTATAATAGAAGAGTTTATAGGTATACTACTACAGTACCACTCAAAGAAAGAGTCCTTCTGGAAGAGGAGACCTGAGCTTAGTCATACACTCCAAGCTCTACACCACAGTTGTAGAGTACTGTTCCCTTTATACCTAGGACCCAGCTTTTAGTCAAGGTATATAGAGAGAATAGAGAGGTATAAGAGAGCAAAGAGAAAGGTAGGGAATAGTAACTATGATTTGAGAGAGTGAACTTGATGATGAGCTGGCATTATTTGTATATGTTGTATTCCTCTTACATATCCATTTGGGTTGAATTATAAAAAGAGAAGGGTTGTAATGATGAAATATGCCATTTAAATTCTTTAGAATAAGGAAAAAAAAAAAGCCAAAGTCAATCACCATTATTTGTTAGATTTCACTAAATTTAGTTGAATTTATTTGAATTTATTGAGAGAAATAATTGAAAGTGAAAATGTGAAAAAGAAAGGTTATGTGACAGAGTTGCTTGGTCAGTTCTGAGTTAGCAGCCATCTTCCCACATTAGTTTCATATATATACTAGATGAGGTTTTCATCTGGGCCTCTAGCCCTTTTTGAACCTTCTACTAATTCTATATTATTAAGTTTGTGCTAAAGTCAGTCTGCTACGCTCCCTTCCTACAATAGTCTGTGTGACAGTAAGTAGTGTCTATACAGCTGCAGATAATGTTGTTAATTAGGTTACTTTGCTCTCTTCCAACAACAGTTTGTATCACAGTAAGCAATTTTGTATGTTAGGTCACTTTCCACAACAGTGAGGCCACTATCTGTTCCAATTTATTCTAATTTATTTGAATTTTTCCTGAATTTATTTGCATCTTTGAGTAAAAAGAGAAAGTATGGGAATGATTAGGTACATATATATGTCATCCATCATCCCATGTTTGGTGCAGTATACATATTAGATCTCCCTTAACCTTGAGGATCCTATAGCTTCTTTTATCTCTCCTTTTCCCAAATTTACCAAATAGAATTCTTTTCCCAAGAGGAAACCCTCTAGCCAGTCTTGTAAACCCTCTACTCATCTTAGTCTTTTTGCTATTAATGATGTTATTTTCTTAAGCACAAATCATTATCTTGCCTTCATTGCTATTGCAAATAAACCATACACCTATCATAAGGCTCTTTAGTCTTCTTACTCAAAACAGTAAAAATAGGCAATTTAATCTGAGTATACACAATTAAAGAAACTTGGTATATTTGAATGGGTTGATGAGTCACCAAAAAGGAAAAAGGCTGTTGGTATCATGACTTGGCAAAACAGCTAGGTTATTATTTATATTTCTTTTCTTTTTGAACTTATTACACAAGAAAGAAGTGTAGGAAAGTGTCACAAGTCACAGTCACATACTAGGATGTCACAAGGTTATGTCACATGAATAGAGTCACATGATAAGTGTGGTAAAATAGTGCATAGACTATGTAGTAGTTGTATAAGTAGTGTATAGGAAATAAATAAGGACTCTATTAAGTTCTCCTTGTCAGCTCAGACTTGGGGTGGGTTTAAGTCATCACAGCTAGTGTAAAAGGAGGTACCCAGTATAGCGTAGTGGCCTTAAGCACACTAGTCACTCACATTATAACAATAGTACTTAAAGTACTTCAACTAAAAGGCAATGTGATGATATTCGTAGAAGATCAAGTTCAGTCTCTATTACTAATCAGTACACATTATAATAATTGTTTTATTTACACTCCCCCTTGCTCAGTGCACACTTTGTGCATGCAAGCATAATCGCACTCTAAGCAGCAGTCACCAGAATATTAGCCCCAATTGTTCTCTGAATTTGGCAAATTTTGGCTGATCTAGATTTTTGGTAAATATGTTAGCTGGGTTCTTGCTACCCTCTATGTAAAAAAGGGATACTTTCCCTTGTGTCACAAAATCACAAATAGCATTGTCATGCTGGACAGCTATTCAGGCAATAAAAGTGATATTTTTCACCATAATAACAAGAATAACTAGCTTGAGAGACAAGTTTGGCTCCCCAGAGATATCATTAGATACCTAGTCATGGACTCAAGCATACCACTTGAGTAGCAGAGTAGTAGCTATGACCACTACTACAGAAACCTCATAAAGATTGTCTAGAGAATTTCATAACAGATCTATAACAGAACTCCCCTCTAGAGTGCTCTCGAGAGCAAAAAGGACCTTCAAAGATGTTTTTTATAAGAATAATGTTATATCTTGGTAGCAGTAACTTATTTATAGTATCTAGGTTACCATCAGAGTGGGGCCATTATTGCTGATGGCTAATTATAGTAAGAACTAGCAAGACAAATCTAACAGAAGAAGACTGAGGCTCAAAGATGTGATGAGATATAGAGGAGTAGTAGAAGGACTAGAGAGATCAGGCAGAGAGATCAGATAGAGAGATAGAAGAAGAGGTATTTGATGAAGACAACGTGCTCAAGAGCAAGATAACTCAAGATTGCCACCTTTCTTTACAGTCCATCAAAAGGCTTGAGAGCTATCTATTGTTTAGAGAAGAACCCCAGGAATAGGATTAGAGGAGTGGAGAGTGATAGCCAAGTAATTGGGAGAGGTGTCGTCTCATCATTTCAGTCTTACTATCTTTGGGAATTTGGAAGTTTTCTTTGTTTCTTTTCTTTTGTTGTATCATTGCTTTGTAATCCTAATAAAATACTCTAGGGCACAGAAAGGACAAAAATACTCTTTTTCCCCATTGTCTCTCTCTCTATTGTTCTAGAGCTGAAAGACTATTTAAGTGATTTGAGGTTTTTCCTTTGTGTCTGCTTTATGAGAACTCTATAAAACTTCCCTTGAAGGGAGACTCAAGCCTCAATGGACCTGGGCATTTGCTTATACTAGGAGCTAACCACTCGCTACATGTCATTGGAGTCAGCTTCCAGTTATATGGTTAGTTGAAGAAGAGCTCACATGATAGCATAGAAGTTCTAGGTAGTACTGCTGTATCGATGGCAAGCTAGGCTACTAAACTAGGTAAGGGCAGTAGTGTCACAGCACGAGATGAACGTGTGCCTTAGGGATTCTATTATAGTGAGAGTTTGCTCGAGTAGATACTAAAAACAGTTCTTTTTCTTAGGTTTTTATTTCATATGTTTTGGTTATTTCTCAGACATTCACTTTTAGTAAGCTCTCTATTATTTGATTTATCTCCCCAGTGCCTACTTGTTTAGTACACAATTGTAAAGCAGTTTGGAGATTTTGCCTCTCTGACCTTACTTTTATCTTTGTTTTGTGATCAAACCTTTTGATTCCTATCAGCATGATACCTAATGTCGATGTGCTTATTTCGAGATTTGGTGATAGGGTTACTGATCATAAAAATAGAGCCCTGATTATCAGCACAAATCTGTATAGGACCAAAATTGTAGCCAAGTTCAAGGAGAATAGAATAAATCCAAACATATTGGCAACTACAATCTAAGAGGGCTATATATTCTGCCTCAGTAGAGAACAGAGCAATAGTCCTTTGTGTCTTGGATACCCAGCTAAAAACTCCCCTTGTAATCATGACATAATAACCTATTTGTGACTTGTGATCATCTGGATTTGATGCCCAATTAGAGTCAGTACAAGTATACACTCCAAGTTTGGAGTTACCTTTATAGACTAGAGTATAGTTTTGGGTACTAACTAGGTAACAACATATGTAATATGCTCTATTAAGATGATCTTGAGAAGAATTGGCAGTATGACGGGCTAGTTAGATGACAGCAAAAGTAATATCAGACCGTGTTCCTAGCATAAGGTATAATAGAAAGCCAATAACCTTTTGAAAGCAGTTCTGGAGTGTTATGTCAATGGGATCTGATGTTTTTATAGTATAGTAGCCAGTTGAAAGAGGAGTTGGTACAGGTTTCACATTCTTCATGCAAAAATACTGTAATACCTTTTGTAGATAATCAGTTTGATCTATATATATGCAGTGTCCTTCCTGAACTATATGCATTTATAGGAATTCAGTTAAATTCCCTAAATCTCAACATTTTCACTTTTGCATGAATTTACTCTTAATCTCATTGAGTAAGGTTTTACTAGGGCCACAAAAAAAGGTGTCATCAACGTAGACAATAGTTATCACTGTATTGGTGTTAGTCTTTCTGTAGCAAAAGATTCTAGCCTTAGACTTGAGTCATTCAAAGCCTAATTCCTTTATTGAGACATCTAGTTAGCACTACAGGCTAATCTAGCTTGTTTGAGGCTGTAAATAGCACAACAAAGTTGAAAAACTACATTTGGGTTTTCAATGAAATCTTCTGGTTATTCCATGTAAATCTCTTCGTCTAGAGTTCTATATAAATAGGTATTTTGGACATCTAGGCCTATAATATGCCATTTTTCTAATGTAGCAAGGCCTAGTACTAGTCTGACAGTCTCAAAATGCACCACTGGAGAGTAGATGTCTGAGTAGTTAGTATCTATACATTGAGAGAAGCCTTTAACAACAAGGCGAGCCTTTTTGCGACTGTTAGGCTTGATATCAAAGACCTATTTGCATTTGATAGGCTGCTTTTCAATAGAGTGCCTTTCTATTTTCTCAAACGTACCTCTTTGCTAGAGGGCTTCTAGTTCCTCAAGGCAGGCATGTTCAAATTCACTACAAAGACATGTATCTTTGATTTGCATGATGTCCTTGTATTGCCACTTGCAGACTTTTGAGAGGTCTGGTTCATATTCAACTAGTAATTCATTATTGTCAGTAGAGTGAGCAAATTGAATTAGATAGTTAAATAATTTTACTTCTCCTTCACAGCATAGTTGTGCAAGATCATTCTTATTGCAATGAGAATTTTTGTTCGTTGTTACACTGTTAGAGAATTTTTTGTGGAAATATAGCATAGGATAAAAATTATAACCCTGGATTTCACTATTGGAACCCACTCCAGAGAACTCCTACAAATCCCAGATATAATCTAGATCCAAGATTGGGTACTTCAATTAGGTAGTAGCCAAGCTGTCATATGCCAGAAAAGCATATACCTCGGGAGACAAGACTGATGAGCTAGTATCAGGTTTCTCAGATATAGACTATCAATGTTGAAACTCTAGAAGTCAGAGGCTTAAGGATATCCTTGGAATGTGAGATAATTTCAATCTAGAGCAGACTTAGGCTAATATAATACCAAGATGACAGATCAAAAGTCTATCAGTAACTAGTGATCCCATCACTGTTGGACTTAGGCAAGAAACGGACATACCGCTAGACAACGATCGCATTGCTGATACTTGGACATACTGTTATGTATTTCTAGACTATATTTGGAGTAAAAGGAAGCCAGTTTGGGGTTTGAGGAATAATGGACAGGAGTGAAGTATGGAGGTAGAGCAGGATCACATGGTCATGTCCAGGAGGTATGGAGGGCAGGAAGGTGATGGCTATCATAGCCACATAGTAGTGTCATAGAGGAGAGACGTAAGGGAGAGTAGTAGAATAGAGAGTTTTTTTTTTCTATTTCTTTTTAATTGAGTCTCTAACATTTGTAATATTCTAATATATTTCTCAGAGTGAAGATTGATAGAGAGAGCCTCCTTGGCCCTTGTCTTTATCTCAGAAGCTCTTGAGGTTGTAAATATAATTCTCTTGAGTGTGTAAGAAATGATCTTGGTAAGAGGTTGAGTTGGTAAATATTTCTTACCCTATACTCTACTCTTTCTTGAGACAAGACGTAGCAGTCACTCAGGCAACCTTCTATGGAATAGTAGGCCTGAAAAGCCTGGTTAATCATCGACTCAGATTGTATCATACCCATAAGATTTGGTATAGGGGTATGGATAAGAGCTTAATTGAGTATGGTAAGGCTTATGAGTAGTTTACTAACTATTCTACTAGTGAGCTTGTTATAGTGTGTAAAGGTGGACACCTTAGGGACACTATGCAAGGTAGATCTAGATTGAGCTCCCAATCATTCTATCTATTTTTATATTACAGATAAGCTATGCTTTCTATTTTAATTTCTTTCTGATACTCCCACTTTCTCCTTCTTTCCATGAACCCTTTAGCATGCAATTGGAAACTGTCACTGCTCATTTCTACTTGCTAGTCACAGCTAACTTCCCTTTTGCCCCTTTCATCATGTTGCCAGGGAGTAGAGTCATTGCCAGATAGAGGAATAGGAACATTTGCAGGGTGTTCTATTTGTTGTTCATGGCTAGGTCTGGGAATTGACTGTTGCCTTAGTATAGCCAAAGAGTTGTTGAAACAGTTGTGTTCCTGATTTCCATCCCATCTACTCTATTTTTCCAGCTCTTTAAGTTGTTTAGTGGGGTGCCGATTTTTCCCATAGATATTTCCTGGGTATTGTAGTACTTTCTGCTCTTGAGAGAGATTGCATTGTGGTAGAGGAGATAATGTTTTCTCTATTCTTTGCTTATTCCTATCTCAGTTTAAGGGCAGTTGACTTGGATTTCATGCTAATGAGCATGTGCTGTGATTGTCATTACTACAATCCTTGTCAGAAATTTTTCTTTTTTCACATGAAGGTCCTGGAGATTGGTATGTTGATGAGAATTTGTCATCATCAAAGTCTAAAGGAGTATAAGATAGTTGAGTTCTTTTGAATAAGGTTTTCTTGTGCCAATTTTTGTTTGGACAGTAAGGGAACATATCCTCAATGAATTTGGCATGCAAGAATGTGAAGACAATGTTGTTGGAAAGTCACATGAATATTTTCTAGTGCAATGCCAATATAAATCATCAGCTCAGATTTTGAACTTAATTTATCTTTTTGTATATTTGAGTGAACATAAATATATACCTCATAACCAAGAACACAAAGGTAGTCCACTCATAGGACTGTCCCTTTGAGTAGTTCATGAGGGGTGTACTAATTTAGTTGCACCTGGGGTATTCAATTGTAGACATAACATGCATGATCAAAAGTGAAGTTTCACCAGCTTTTAGGGAGGCATGCACTTTGCCTTATCTGATAGTATGTGTATCAAATACTCCACATGACCATTTTGCTGTGGGGTATAAAGGGTGCTTTGGAGGATACATATACCTCTATCTTTTAAAATTTGATCAAATGCTATTAATTTGTACTCTCTCCTTGCATTGGTCATCTATAGTTTAACAGATGTATGGTATTGATGTTTTATAAGGGATAGAAAGTGTCTTGTAGCTTAGATAGCCTTGTCTTTTGATATGAGCATTGATACCTATGCATTAAAAGGGGTAAAAGGGGAATTAGCTATGACTAGCAAGTAAAAAGGGACAGCGACAGTTCCCAATTGCATGCTAAAGAGTTTGTGGGGAGAAGGAGAAAGTGGGGGTATCAAAAAGAAATTAAAATGGAAAGCATAGCTTATTTAGAATCTAAGTATAGAAAGAATAATGGGAGCTCAATCTAGATCCTATCTGCATGGTATCTCTAAGGTGTCTACCTTTACACACCATAACAAGCTCACTAGTAGAATAGTCAGTAAACTACTCATAGGCCTTACCACACTCAATTAAGCCCTTATCCACACCTCTACACCAAATCTTATGGGTATGATATAATCTGAGTCAATGATTAGCCAGGCTTTTTAGGCCTGCTACTCCATAGAAGGTTGTCCAAGCAACCACTGCATCTTGTCTCAAGAAAGAGTAGGGTATATGATAGGAAACATTCATCAACTCAACCTCTCACCAAGATCACCTCTTACATACTCAAGAGAATCACATTTACAACCTCAAGAGCTTCTGAGATAAAGGCAAGGGCCAAGAAGGCTCTCTCTATCAATCTCCACTCTGAGAAATATATTAGAATATTACAAATGTTAGAGACTCAATTAAAAAGAAATAGAAAAGAAAACTCTTTATTTTACCACTTTCCCTTGCACCTCTCCTTTATGACACCACCATGTGGCCATGATAGCCATCACTTTCTTGTCCTTCATACCTCTTGGACATGACCATGTGATCCTGCTCTACCTCCATACTTCACTTCTGCCCATCGTTCCCTGAACCCTAAACTAGCTTTCTTCTACTCTGAATATGGTCTAGAAACACATGACAGTGTGTTCAAGCATCAGCAATACAATTATCATCCAGTGGCATGTCTGTTTCTTACCTGAGTCCAGTAGTGATAGAATTACTAGTCACTGATAAACTTTTGATCTATCGTCTTAGTATCATATTAGCCTAAGTCTGCTCTAGATTGAAATTATCTCACATTCCAAGGATATCCTTGAGCCTCTGACTTCTAGAGTTTCAACATTGATAGTCTATATCTGAGAAACCTGATGCTAGCTCATTAGTCTTGTCTCCCGAGGTATATGCTTTTCTGGCATATGACAGCTTGGCTACTACCTAATTGAAGTACCCAATCTTGGGTCTAGATTATATCTGGGGCTTATAGGAGTTCTCTAGAGTGGGTTCCAATAGTGAAATCTAGGGTTATAATTTGTATTCTATGCTACATTTCTGTAGAAAATTCTTTAGTAGCGTAACAGCATAGGAGGTGTAATCGTCATAGAAAGTAATTATGTACCTTTGACGGTAGTAGCTGAGAGTAGAAAAAGATTTGATATCTGAGTGTATGAGTTGGAAGAGATGTATCGTGTGGTGTAATGAAGGCAGAAAAGACTTATTTGGCATTTTTTCTCTTGTACACCCAGGACAGAATGGGCTGTCTTTAGGAAATTCTATTTGTGGAAAGTTAGTTGTATGTTCCTTCACATGTCTAAGGGCTTCCTTAGAGAGGTGCCCAAAATAGTAATGAAGAGTATTGAAGTCAACTGGAATAGCAGTTGAGTATGCATTATTATAGTAGTTTATCTAGTCTACTGTCTATAGCACAAAAATGGTGTCTCCAGGCACTCTAGGCCTGAAGAGCATAAAGTCCTTACCATCATGTGTATTTAATGCAATAAGATTTCTATCCCTAGAAACTGAGAAACTATCTTGTAAAAAGGCTCCCAGGGAAAGTAAGTAATATGTTAAGTCAGCACAGTAAAATACTGTATTAATAGTTGTATTTAGAGATTTACCTTATTTGCCTTTGTGCCTAAAAAAAATTGAGCTCTTTCTAGTTATATATGTCATGCTATTCACAGTCTGGATTGGTAGTTTTATAGGAAGTTTTTCAAAAGTTATAAAGTCACTCTTTTTCCCAGTAAAGTACATAGATGTACTTAAGTGAAGGATCCAGTATAGCACTACCTCCTTTGATTTTCTGTATTTTCCCTTACAATTTAAGCATGTAGAGAAGGAGAGGCCATGTTTGCATTTGTCAGGCTGTACACTATTAGATATATCGAAGAGATTACACAAGACACTACTACAGTTCAAAGTTGCAGGACAATATTTCAAAACTGAGGTTGTGTAAATGTTAGTATTACACTAGTGAAGTAAAGTAGCATACCTCATACTACATTCAGCAAAGTAGGCATCATTGCAGTCCATGCTTCCATTGTAATCATAGGGAGATCTAATTTCATCAAGCTCAACTGCATCTTGAAAAAGGAAGCCAAGAGAAACTATGTCGTCATCATCCTCCCAGAGAATCCTATCACTAATGCGAGATACAAAAGAGCTAGGTGCTACTGATTTGCATGCTTTGATGTGACCTTCTCTAGTATCACCTGAAAGGTAAGCATGTTTAAGAGGGGGGTGCATTCAACTTCATAGGTAGCAGTATTGGTCATATTATTTTGGTTTAAGAAGGATTCAAAAGGGGTAATTGCTGGGAAAAGGAGGCGAGCATCTAAGACATTAGTGAAATTCCCAAAGTTTTGGGAGTAACCTAGGCATGTTTGGCACTGATAGTCAGGTATGTAAGCTGAGGCTAGGTAGAATGGTAGATTAGCAGATTGTGCAATGTGCACATGAGAGTACAACTACTGCCTATGCTACTATTTGCATTTACCACAATTTCCACCATGCTTATCATGTAGCTTGCCAGTGTTGGAACCCTTACCCTCTGGCAGTAATTGTTGCTGATAGAAGTGAGGATCCTTGCCTTTTCACTGTATATTTGATAGTTTCTTTGTGTCGCTTTGAATTTTGTTTATTCCCTTTGATGAGCATTGTTGCCAGCTCATTATGGCATTATCTCTTATGGCTGAAAAAGTAAGTAAAGTAGTGTTGGCTATTTTGCGATTATAATTTCTTGTGATCTTTTCTATTTAGACTGGTAGCTTTAAGAGAAGCATTATGGCTTGGAGGGACTCAGGGTAAATCAGTTTGTTATCTTCAAGGTGAGTAAATAGAGTGCAAAGCTTATCAATCGCTAGGGTAGAATCACAGTCACCAAGAATAAAGAGCTTATTAATGGCAATGATATCTGTGTAGGCTACTAAAATGGTAGTAGTGCCATACTGAGTCTTTAACCATTCAAGAAGGTCTTTGGTACTCTCCTTTCAGGCTTCAACAATGAGTTTCCTGATATCTGGGGAGATTTGGAGCATGAGGTTACCAAAGACTTTGGTATTCTGATCCTCCCAGTTCTTACAAGCCTTGTAAGAGTCTTCAGTTTCATTTCCTTTCTCATCAAAGGTTGGGGAAGGCTGAGCACCAAGTACTATATAGTAGCCTGTAGCATTAATAATATAGTATGCAGTAGCATCCCAATTAGTGAGATTGCGACCATCAAAAGTGTGTAGATAATTGAGAATCTGTGAGGACATAATCTAGAAAAGAATATAGTATATTAGTGGAAGATCAGAGTAATTGGGTAAGTGTAAAGTACTTGATACTTATTATAGTGGATTGTTGTGCATTTTTGACAGCAACAGTCACGTAGTACTTACTCTCTGGGTGTCATATTCCAAAAATCTGACAATTATGTAATTTAATTCTCCTAATAACTCTCCTAAAAAAAAAAAATTAATAGAATAGCATAGTAGACTACTCTTTTTCTATTCCGGATTTCCTATAAGTACTGAGTAGTTACAGTATATTTGCACAGTCTGTAAATTAACGTCATCTGGTCCTAATCCTCTCCCTGTCCAATCCAAATTCCTAGTTCACTTTTTTAGGACCCCTTCTTCAACAACTTCTCTCCATTCTGAAATACATGACCACTTTATGACTGGAGACTGGAGCATAACACATAAGTTGAAGCCAAGGTTGTTCATCAAAGTTGTACTCCACTCCAACGTCTTTTACCTTCTGCTGGAGTTTTCCTTTGGAGTTTTATACTATTGCTAAGTACTATTCCCCTCTGGTATAGTATATTATTCTGTTCTGGGGATATCTTTATATACTACTTTGCTCCTTTGTTCCTACTGTAATTTTTGTCCTTGACACTAGAACCCATAACCTGTAAAAGGAGGTACCCAGCATAGCATAGTGGCCTTAAGCACACTAGTCACTCACATTATAATAGTTAGAGCCTTATAGTTGGTAGTCAGATTGTATTCAAAGAAAAGCTTGATGAATATGGCAATTGAATCAGGTTCAAGACTTGTATTGTAGCCAAGGATTTCTTACAAGTTTCTAGTAAGGACTTTACTGAGATTTTCTCCTCAGTTGCCAAGTTCAATACCCTCTAGATTTTTCTCACTCTTGTTGTATTCATGGACTATAAAATCTATCAAGTAAACATAGTTGCTGCTTATTTGAGAGGAAATCTAGATGAAGAAATTTATATGAGAGTACCAGATGGAGTTGAAAAGTTGGGATTAGACCACTTTTAGCTTTTGAAGAAGGCCTTATATAGTCTAAAACAAGCAAGGAGGCAATGGAAGAAAAGATTACATAAAGTCTTATCAAAATTGGGTTTTATTTGTGCTATTGCTGATGACTGTTTATATATTAAGTGTGAGAATGGGAAGATTACCCTTTTTGTTCTTGTTTATGTTGATGATATGACAGTAGCTAGACTTGATGGCTATTAGATCATCTCATTCAAGAATGCACTCAGTAAAGACTTTGAAATCACAAACCTTGGTAAGCTAAAATTTATGCTTGGTATTCTTGTTACTCACAATCATATGAACTAGCTCATCTATTTAAATCAGTCTACCTATATACATTAGGTCCTCATATGGTTCAATATGCAAGATACCTCTCTAGTGGCCACTCCTCTTGCAATCAAACACAATCTTACTCTATCTAAGTCATCCCAGACTAAGGTCGAGAAACAGACTTACAAAGATTATGCTAATGGTATACATTATCTTTCCCTAGTAGGATCTCTTCTTTATACTACTCAAACATAGTCCAACATTCAGTTTGCAGTTAGTCTTGTGACCCAATTTGGTGGAAATTTCAGGAGTTACACACTTAGAGGCTGTCAAACGCATCTTGAACTACCTTAAAGGTACAGTGAATTTCAATCTTGTACTAGTTTATCACAGCAGAGACACTTTTGACTTGGTGGGCTAGACTGATTCATCTTGAGCACAAGATCAGGACAATTGTTGTTCTACCAGTGGTTTTGTTTTTGGTTTAGCTGGGAGTTCTATTTCTTGGTCTTCAAAGAAACAAGCAACTGTTGCTACTTCTTTGGTTGAAGCTAAGTACATTGCATTATCCAATGCCACTAAGAAGGCCATATGGCTGTGCACTTTGCTTACAGAGCTTGATTTCCCTCCTGCAACTGCTACTATTATCCATGCTAATAACCAGGGCTGTATTACTCTTGCTCACTCATGTGCTAAGCACATTGATATTTGTTATCATTTCATTCATGAACATGTTGAACAAGGGGAGGTGGATCTCTATTATGTGTCTACCAAGGACATGTTAGCAGATATATTTACTAAAGTCCTTCCTCATGAAACTTTCATCAAATTTCAAACTTGTACTACCTTCTTAACTAACATCTTGCTGAGTGGGAGTGTCAAAACAAGGTTGTCTAGGCAGCAAGTTGTTGTTGTCTTTGTTGAGAATGAATTAATTTTTCTTTCTATTGTTGTTATTGTAAGTACGTTGTTGTTGATATCTTAATGTCTACACTATGCCATAGATACATGCCTATATTCCTCTAAGTATAAGTGTCATGTATCGTCTCCCTTAGAATCCAGCCTTCTTATCTGGATCCTAGGTATGTAGTATATGTGCTCACTATCAAACTATCTTATCTGGAT
>Ga0153970_1000003_pt1 | contig 27066 bp, 21 predicted proteins | sample TSGA054MetaG_FD_102280 | JGI IMG/M metagenome (GOLD analysis project Ga0153970, IMG submission 102280) | Attine ant fungus gardens microbial communities from Georgia, USA - TSGA054 MetaG | ecosystem: Host-associated > Fungi > Mycelium > Unclassified | place: USA: Georgia, George L Smith State...
TAGTTAAATAAAAAGTGCTAGTATTAGCTATGCTAGAGAGCCACTTGCAGGGGTAACTATAAATAATACTCCTGAAACAACACCTAGTTTTACCCAGTCAATTGACATTAAGAGACAACCTCTTTTGGAGAACCAAATCTGTAATACTAATGACATTATTGTCCAGGGCAATACTCACCTAAAGGATACCATGGACAACAAAGTAAAGCATAATATTGATGAGCTCATTGCTCTATGTGGGTGAGAAGAACTTGAAGATCTTGATGGCATGCTGTTCATTATGAGTAATCAACCTTAGTCTTGACTGTCACCCTAAATTCCTTCATTCAGCATATTCCAGTTTTCATTTCTTGTCTGTACCAACTCAATTCAGTTCTATTTGTCCTGTGTTTGACTTTGTTACTTACTGCTGCATACATGCAGTTTTTTCTTTCCTTGGACCCATCACATCTGATGCCCAATGATGCTTCAGGGAGCAATTCACAGTTACTGATCATCACCCCTCTACTTTTCCTCTTGCAGTAGTTTCTCTTGGTCCTCTATACTCCTCAAGTTCTATCTCATATAGGATTTATGTTGGGTGCTGGTGTCATCATAAAGCAATGTAGGATACTCAAAGTGATCAGTTATATGGAATATGTTCTGAGTCATGTGAATATACCTGACATTAAATAGAATCAACCTATTTGCACTGATGAGATTAATACCATATCTACTGGCTTTACTACTTAACAAGAAAACAAACACCTAGTCATGAGGATTATTCAACTGATCAACAAGCTTCTGTTGTTTTGGAATCAATGTGGTCCCATCAAGATAGAAATATTCATATTCAGTCCAAGGAACAAAAGGTAGAAAGAGGCTCATAACAATATCTATTGATGCACAAATTAATCACAAAGTACTGCTGATTCAAGAATTTTAAGAAAGTCAGGATCATGAAAAAAAAGATAAACTCACTTCAGAGAGAAATTGAAAAGGATTTTGTGCACAGTGACAATGGACAACATAAGCTCATAGACCTTCTTTGTCTTCACAGCCTATGGTCTATAAGTCAAATACTCTATGTCCTAGGCAGCCTCAATGATATTGGTATATTCTTCTCTTCTCATTGTGACCCTCTGCTGATGCTGTACCATGAATGTGAGATTCTTAAAGACTTGTTATGCATATAATGTCAAAGGGTAACTGTAAAGGTCAGGGTTACTATTTGGGTATGTATTTTTAATAAATAGCTTGATGTTATCTTAGGCAGCTCATCAATACATAGGGAATAAAGCATTGTCAAACATTGATCTATAGCATTTCTAGGACCAGGTGGTCACAAGGTGCATGTAATACAATTGACAGGTTGTTCATAGAGGGAAGGAGTCAATTTATCAGCAGTTTTAGATGAAAATAAAGGCTAGTACAAGGAGAGAAGGTCATCTATAAGTTTTTTCCACATGGGGATTCTGCACATTTTTGATCTATAGTACAAAGAATTAAAAATAATAATATGAACAAATTGAATTAGAAATATTATTTTCTATATTCATACTAAGTCCATCCATTGATAGCATTTTCATTCATCTATACTATTTGAATGGTACATCCTGGAACTGGCCAGTCTGGCAGGACTACACTGGAATTTCAGATGGTCTTTTCCCAAAAGATGACAACAAATTACCTCATGGTTGGTCGTGAAATGATGCCAGTGACATTAAGGCATTTTTTAATGCATTCCTCAATATCAAAGATTCAGAGAACAAAAATAGATTTGTTACTAGATGAGGATTCCCAAAACATCCAGGACATGAAATCTGGAGATCCTAGATCCAGCGTCAATACAAGGCCTGGGGCCTTTATGGTTTGATTATCAAAGAGCTCTAGGATGCTGGAATTTATCCCTAGGACATTTTTGTCCAAGAAAATAATTCATGGTCTGATGCTGAAAATTATGTAGTAATGATATTTGACAGTCTAGGCCTAAAGCTCTTTGAAGAGGAGATATTTTCTGAAAATGTAGACATTCTGCATAAGGATGTGCAAAGTTGTCTAAAAATTATAATCTTCAAATCATGGGCAGACATTAGACTATATATTAACAGACTACAAACCTGTGCAGAAAAGCAGAAGATACTTGTTAAGCATTATTTTTGAGATATGTTTTCATACTATTTTACAGAATTTTTTGACTAGTAAATAAAGCTACAACAGAGCATAATAATAAAAGATACATTGAACAGACTGATCTGTGATATGGCAAAATAGAAGGAGATAGCAGGAATTTTGGGCAAGAAAGATACTATCAAAGATGCCAATAACAAGTTAAAAGAGTTAGAGAAGATCATGCAACACCTAGGTAGTTTAATGAAATTAACAAGGCCAGTGGCACAAGAAGGTGAGTTTCATAAATCCTTATTTTGATTTACCTTACATCGTCATTTAAGGTTACTATAGAGTACCAAAGAGAGCACTGGAAAAGTTTGCCACTGTTGAGGATATGACCAGTCTCCTTGAAACATACAATAAGTATTTTGATGGAGGCCTTGATAACAAAGCAGAGGCCCTAATCCCTGAGGTTATTGATTTCAGAAACACTATAAAGACAATTGACTATGACTTTGGAATGGAAATGGAGGCTTCCATGTCCTAGGAGATGCTTGACCAGCACCTAGGGTTACAAAAGGGAGTATTTCTCTCATTTAACTTCCACAGACATCACTCTGGAATATTACCTTGGAATAATAAAAAACTATTTATGCTTTCAGCAGATATTCACTCAATCCTCTGGAGCATTTTTAGTACAGATCAAAGTCACCTGCAAGTGAGTGGTATTCTTGTTGGTGATAAAGTGGGACTGAGGAAGATGGTGCAGACCATTGGTCTAATTGTATACCTCAATTATATCATATATTTTCAGGAACATAAGAAACCCCTCTCCTCTATAATCAGTATGTCTTTATTGTGTGATTATTAATATAGTTCTATTGACCCAGTTGTAGCTGAATGCCCCTATCTTGATGGAAATGACACAGTTCTATCTCACCCTCACCTAGTAATCTGTCCTGGAACTCTTATTATGCAATGAATGAGCGAGTTAAAGACATTGCTTACTCCCTATTCTGTTAATATCTTCATCTACAGCAGAAAAGTTGATGGAAAATATTTTTGGGGATCATCTGGTCCCTTACTTTCATCAATTCATAGGGCACACCATAGAGTAATTGTAGCAAGCCAGTCAATATGTCTGATATTTTTCTCTGGTACTAATATGAGCTCACAACCCCTTTCTAGGCCATTTTCAACAATTTCAGGCAATTCCACACTGCCCTCAAGTGGGAATAGTCTGCACGACCTTGGCAAATCCCAAATCTCAGGCCAAGAATAGAATATAGTCTTAGCATATTTAGTCACTGTTTCTTGACAGTGGTAATTGATAAGGCACATTATATATGGAATTCTGGGAACAAACGTGTTGTGATCCTATGTATACTTTAGCAAGCAACTGTTAGAATTGTCATGACTGTGACATCTCTGTATATAGCAGCAACAGTATCTTCTCTTTTACACTCCAGTTTATTCTAGATTTGACTTATCTATTGGATTTTAGGATATTTCATCACTTGCCTGACTAATAGGGATCAAATATTTTTTCACTAAATCCTTTTATAAAGAGGAGAAGGAAGATACAAAACAGTTGCATTAGATAAAAAAGAACAACCAAAAAGGACATAAAGTTCTTGCAGAGAACCTTAGGGTGATCTAGTGGTACTAATAGCACATTTTAGGCCATTTCTTAAGAAGAACAACATCCACTGTTGATTACACAAGCACACTGCTTCTTGATCTTCCTCCATATCAGGAGATTGTGGGATTATTGAAGCTAACACAAAGGGAAATGGATATCATCACTGAGTGTGCAAAAGATGCAAAGACTTTGTAAGTCATCTCATCACCCTGTTTCCATAGGTACTATGATGTGGAAATCTAGTATTGTAAATATCAGAAACTCCAAGATCCAAACAAAGGTATATTCAGAAAGCTATTGCTGTAAACAATTTTTCACTATTCTGTAGAAATTCTATCTCAAATACAGGTTAGCAGTTGGATATTCTAAAGAGGACCTAGCAGGTATTATTCCCATTTTCCAGTCACTTCAGGAGTGGAATGCAAAGAAAAGCACAAAGATGGATGCATGTGCAAGGATATGTGCACATTATCTTCAAGATGATTGAATTGACAATGTTTATTTCCAAGATGAAGAACCTGTCTTTCCTTAGATTCATGCAACTTGGGCTTCAGAGCCTTAATGCACTTGTCAAATCATTGTCTATGCTGAGTTCCTCTCCATGGCACTACTCCTTCAGAATGTTGGCAACCATTCATGCTTCTCTCTGAGTTAACTTACAATACTTTTTTTTTAGATTCTTATCCTCTATGGTGTTCTATCACTTTCCATCAATGGAAAAATATCTTTTGCAGAATGAGACAAATGTGTGGTAGCATTCCATAGTGATGACTAGCCATTACGTGTACTTGTTTTTTCAAGTATTGGATCTACAAGGCTGAATTTGGCAATTGTAGATATTATTGTCCTTTTTGTAAGATCTTTGGTCAGTACTATTGCAACCAACTGATCTTAGTTTTTCAGGATTAGCCATGGTCAGCTCAAGATGAATATCAAATCTGTGGCTGTGCATACTATCAGCCACAAAAGAAGATAGTGAAATTCATTAGTCTTCTTGTAATTGACTCTGTTGACACATTGATGTACAAGATGGCTCAAGGGAAAGAGAATATGTTTGAGGCTTTTATTATATTGCAAGGTCACATTCTAGATACAAAAGAGGACAAATGAGACAAGGTCCCAGAAAAAAGGAAGGTAAATCACCAAAAAAAATATTTCTGTACATTATGAGGAAGAGGGGAATGAACTTGCCAAGACAAAACGTCACTTCTATGGATCAATCATATAGGGTCAAGTCATGAGTATGTTAATTAATATAGTACTTATTCTCTGCACAGGTCTAGGATCATCTATAGGGCTACAGAAGGTGCCAATCCCATCTCTGAGTGAGCCTCAGGCTCTCATGCTTCCAAGCCAAAGAGAGACATCTCTAGATCATCCAGAAGGAACATATTCTTTATCAAGACCAAAGGTTGGCCTAGTTCAAATAAGAAGAGAAGGCGCAAGTAGTGAAAAGGTTAACAGCATACCAATTCCATCTAGGTCAGCATTGATTGGAAAACAAACAGCAAAGAAAAGAGAGATAGGCTTGAAATACAAGTAAGGCAAGGTAAGAGGGATCTAACACCATTGGGTATGAGAGTAGATAACTTGTTGTGACTAGGCATTGATCTGCAAAAATAGGTTGCATGAAGTGCACAGTTAGTGTTGAGATGTTCTGGTTCTTGTTTGGTGGGTGTTAATGCACTTTAATTTTCATTTATTTGGATATTGTAAGGTAAATTGTAGGGTACCATTCTGTTTACTAATTATTTTTTTCTACTTTTTCATTCTCCTTGATTCTATCTGATGTGATGTACTGTCTAGCCATTTTTTTCATTCTCCTTAATTTGATACTCTGCCTAATCATTTCCTTTTAATCTCCTCAATTCTGCCTAGTCTTTTTTTAAATCCTCCTTAGCTTGAGACTCTGTCTAGTCATTTTCCATCTCCTTAATGAGCCAATGAGTGATGACCAGTCATCAATGGACCACATTAACAAAAAAATTCTTACTTTGTGGGATAAATCAGTTATTGATTAGTAAAGGGTTTACTAATTAGTGATTAATCTGAACTCTCTCATAAGTACAGACAATGAAATGTTCTCTCCCAGAATACTGACTATGGTGACCAGAGTTCTTAGTTCAATGCTCCTAGACAGAGTAACATTTCCTTTGCTTATTAGGCCTATCTCTCTTATAAAGATGATTTGAAAAGCCCAGAGATCTTTAATATCTCAAGAGTTGGCTGCAAAAAGAGTTTGGTTCATTTGGGCCATAGAATTAACCCTGGCCACTGTCAGTGGTCCTATTGCAGCCATGTCGCTTAACTTGAACAAGAGGGGAATAATACCATCAAGTGCATCTGCAGAAATCTAAGCTCAGAGACACTACTCTTCCCTTATACATCTTTTTGCTAGCAAGAAACACTTATTACCTCATGTGCAGGACTACCCAGGACCAGATCATGCTTTTCATATGTGTGCTTTCTGTTGGCCATGTTTTGGTTCTGTCTGACAATTAATACAAATTTTTCTTGATCATAGAGGCAAGTTGGGTAGCAGTAAATCTGAAAACTAATAACTTACCATTAAAAATGTCCCACAGCAGGGCACCATCTAATGGAGACAGTTGCCCCTTGGCCATGAGGAGGATATGTACAAATAAAGCCTAGTACTCTTCAAACCTAAGAGCTTGAGACAAAAGAAGACAGAATAATTGGTACCCATTAGTTGGTAGCCTTTGTCAGGTGGAAAGCAAGATTATTAGAAGAGCCCTGGCCCCAGTAGCCTGTGGATAATTGATCCACATTATTATAATCTAGGTTCTGACTTTTCTCATGTATCAATGCAATGGGTTATGATGCTACTGTTATTTGTTATTCCATCTTGACAATCTGTTTGCTTCAAGTCTCTGTAGTTCAAAGCAGCAATGTGCATAGCAAGAGAATATGGGCCTTCTTAGTCTTATCCTCAACCCAATGGCAGGTGTTGGATTCTTTACTTTTGCCTTTACTAAGACCATGTATAGGACATCTACAACAAGGTCCCTGACTCATGGAATGGTGTTTTGAGTATATCCATTATTATCTGCAACTATAGTTATGACTTTACTAACTTTTAGGACCTCTGTCACAGTGGGATTCAATGGCATTACTGATCCCAGTATGACAGTTGGAATCTCACTAGAAATAATACCTGATTCCCATTCCAAAAGGTTAACCAACATTGCCTTGGTGTTTTCACCAAAGCCTTTGGTCCAACTATTACTGATATAAGCAGCTTCAATTGGTATATTCCATAGAACATCCAGAGCCATATATAGGGGACTAGTGCTTGCTTGACTGGTCATGAGTCTAGGACCAATTAGCACATCTTAGCAAAGGCTTATTCACTATTTAGTGACAATATGGTCATGTTTATTCACTATTTAGTGACAATATGGTCATGTTTGCTATACCTATTGAAGTTACTAATCAAAATAGTTGTACATATTTATACTTGGTTTTATATTGCTCAAACCAACATTTCCTTGCTTATTTTGTTCTTGATCTATGAATAAGCCCTGTTGAGGTTAACTATTCAAGTAAATGGCTCATGCAAATGAGATCTTATCACTATCAGTCTTGTCAATATGAACACAATTGGCTACGTTGCTTATGAAGTTGTTCTTTATTTCTCTCTCATTTTCAAACAGCGTATGCAATGATCTGCTGAAATTGAAAATTGATCTAGAAATATATACCATCTCGCCTTGAGCACTATTGTCCCAATGCTGAAACTGGGAAATCCTAGCAAGTATGACAGAAAAATTGTGTTGATGGCATTCTTATAGAAGATAGTACTCGATGAGAGAATGATGACCTTCAAGTATGAATTTTTCAATCTAATGTAAAGAGTAACTAGTACTGCAAGAAATTTTGAAAATGAGCTATGCATGTGTTATTGTAGTATGGTACTTTGCTAAGTGAGCCCATCAGCCAACATTTCCTATAATTGTAGCTAATTATTTACAGTCAGGATACCATACCTCTGTCTACAATATTAACACATATTATATATGCTGCTGTAGACAGATGAAGAAGACTTCAATATATTCAAACTCAGTTGAGGAGTCTAAGCAGGTAATATCAATTTTTTCACCTATACTGTTATTGCAACTCCAGTTTAAGTTAAGACAAACCTATTTCTATCATGATTTCGTTAACTGCATCTACTCTAACTAATACTCTTCCAACTTATTTCCACCTGTTTTGATATGACTGCCACAATGATTCTCTCCACTGATAATCCTTTAAGATGCTTACCAGGCTATCTCTTTTATCCATCAGAATACTCTTCTTATTGCTACTTGTCCTTAGAGATGCCTGTTAGAGGATAGGATCAATTGTGCTCAAGTCCACTGATGTTGTTTATACCAAGGTAGATCTGAGTATCAGTATGAGCTGTTTTCCTGAAATTAACACAGTGTTACCTTGGTAGAGGAAAGCTCTTGGAAGACTGAAACATGTTCAAGCATTACTTCTGTCATACTGTAACTCATGTTAAATACATCTTCTTGCTTTGAGTATTTGTGTCTCCCTTCTAAAACACTCATTTTATCATTTTCTCTTTGAGGATACTATATACCCTATTGAGAGGACAGGACAATTATATACTTTTGTATGGAATACTTTGCATTATGTCTATCATGTAGTTATCAAACTACATTATATACCAAGGTTGCCCAATTAATTTAGACAAGAAAACACTTGTAAATAAATCTTCAAGCTTATGCATAATAAAAGATAAAATCATGAAACTGGTCTATCCTTACAAGGAGCTGAGGAGCATTGTGGTAAGTGAATGCTATTTTATATACCTGGTCCAGATTTATGGTGAGTTATCCATAGAGCAACTAGCTAGCTTTCAAAAGCAGTTCTCCATATATTCCTCAATATGTGACCTCGAATCTTGCTGCCTTGTCTGACCCTGATACCTAATACTTGGATTGAGTTCACAGTTGCCAGCTTTTACTTGAGAATCCAGCTTGTGATTCACATAAAAGAAAGAAGGAAGAAAAGCATGAGAAGACCCAGGAACACAAAAAGCAATAAAGGGCATGTGGAATAAGAAAACAAGAGACAGTGGCAAAGGATGCCTAAAAGCTTGACAAAGAGCAAGCCAAGTGTTATCAATAGATAGTGAATGCCCTTAGTGATCACCCTGGATGGATGTTCAAGAAGAACTTGATGGAGTTCTTTGTTGGATTGGCCTACTACTTATACTATTTACAAGTGGCTGTACACTAAAGTTCCATGGTCACAAGTCCTTCCAGAACATTCTATGGTTACCTGATCCTTGTCATGTGATGAGATTAGCTAAGTTCCTATTTATATCTCAACCCTGTGGTATGACTTGAGGTTGCAGATTAAGTGTTTGAACATGCAGAAAACTATTTTCTTTTTGGGACTCTCATAACAAGTTCTCCATGAGTCCAACATATGGGCTACTTCACTTATTGATAATTCCTTACTTGTACAATAGCTGAGTCAGTACCTCACTAGTAGGACATGTTCTTTACTCAGCAGACCTCATGTCTGCCATGTACTTTGCTCATTTCTACCTTATGGTAGATAGACATATATAGTAGGAAATACTCACCTGTATTCCCTATGCTTTATCAAATGTATCATCTCCTTTTTTCCTTTACTCTCAACTTGCCCTCAAGCCTTTATTGAGTATTGTAACCTAAGTTACTCTTAAAGATCATAACAGTCTAGGACTATAGTAGATGAGTTTTTGTGCATGCCAATATAGTGTATGTAACTTGTAGCTGATGTTTTCTGCAGTGCATGTCTCCTAGTGCTACAGTCCAGTCAGCCAGCACTGCTGTTCTATTACCCTCTATTCATCTGCCTTTAGTTTCTAACCCTAAAACAACCCTGGAAGTCCCCAATAACCCTCTCACCCAGGAATCTGCTCATGTTGCGAGGGCATCAATTAACACATGGCACAGATGCTTGGGCCATGCCATGATCTAATCTATCAAGAAACTTGTTAATTAGTCTATGATAACAGGAATGGAAGCTAAAATAGAAAAGGATAATACTACATACACTCATTGTATATCATGCCTCAAAGGGAAAAAGACTCGAGACATCATACCAAAGAAATCAGATGTCAAAAACCCTAGGAAACTACATAGGATTCATTCCAATGTCTATGGCCCCTTTGATGTTGAAAGATACTCTCAATGCAGGTATTTTGTAACATTTGTTGATGCTTTTTTGCACTATGTTAGAATAAAACCCATCAGGACCAAGGATGAAGCTTCAAAGGTATTGATGAACTGAATTATATGATTGGAGGTCAAAACTAGAGAGTGAGTGAATTTCTTGAGGACCAATGGAGGTGAGGAGTATATGGCAAATAACTTCCAAAGGTGGCTAAAGACTAGGGGTATATATCATAAGGTGACAAATGCAAATACTCCATAGGAAAATGGAGGAGTGGAACAACTTAACAGGACTATGCTGAAGATGGTACAGACTATGATGTTTGACTCTAAACTGTTCAAGACATACTGGACCTTTGTTGTAAAGTATGCTCAGGAAATCTTGAACAGACTGCCAACAAAAGCAGTATCCAAAGATAGGACCCCCTATGAACTGTTTCTATAAAAGAAACCATTAGTGGCTCATATCCAAATTTTTGAATGTCAAGCATACATGCATGTACCTAATGAAAAGAGAAGTAAACTTGACCCAAAGTTGGTTAAGGGTTTTTTTGTAGGTTTATCTGAAAATAAAAAAGGTTATGTTATTGCAGACAGTCAAAATCATCTTCAACTATATAAGTCACATTGTCACAAACTTCATTTGGTCATATCTCCACCAATTCTTCCACAATTTCCATGGTCTTAAGGCCAGCTTAAAGTCCTTAACAAGACCTTTTGATCAATACTAGTTACGTCTTGAGGTGATCAATATTGGCCAAGATATTAAGTAGATCAACTGGTAACCACCATATTACTATTTATTAAATTGCTAATATCTCAAAAACTGCTATGATTGATGCTTTGGTTCTAGGCTCAGCAGAAGCCTTCTTTATAATGCTCAGAATGAGCCTAGAGCAACCTCAAGGCAATTAATATTAGTGGAGATATAAAGACCTCAATGTTTGTACATGAACTTCATTAATTACCCATAGATAGTTATCTGCCCTTTTCTTAGAACAAAGAACAGCCTCCATATGGTTAGGTTATCACTATTTCTAATACAAAGGCACTACCATATGTAGAACAATAGGTAGTAGCATGTGATGATCTGTCCTAGTGCACAGACTATCACTTTCCTGTATTTAAGGACTCATAGTCTGAGAATTAGACCTCAGACTTAACAATATCTTTTGTCACTTGTCTAACTTCGCATTTTTGAACTCTTTAAAGTATCAAAGCACCCATCACAAAAAGTAAGTGACCATTTGTGATACATGATATATGTGATGTGATATTCCTGGAAGACCCTCAATGTCCTGAATGAGTTAGGATCAAGGTTAGCAAAAATCAAGAAAAGGAAGATGATGCACCCACCTCAGCTACTCAAGGAGCAAACTGACATTGAAGGTAAAGTTGAGAGAAAAGAGAAAGTACAGTCAGCAAGGGTTAAAGAAAGAAAAGACAACCAACCTACCAATGGATGCCAATCACAGAGGCTAAGACATGCTCTTGCTCATGATGATGACAAATGTTTTTTGAAGACCTCTTATATGTGACAAAAGAGTCCTGGAGGCCTCAAACAGATGAATAAGGCCATTAAAATTTTGAAGGACCCAACTACCTACAAAGAAGCGATGTTGAGAGAGAATGCTAGACACTGGAAAAGAGTGTATGCAAAGGAACTTGAAGAGTTTGTAAGGCAAAATCTTTTCAGCACTGTGCCAAGGCCAATTGGATAGAAGGTAATAGGCTGTAAATGGGTTTTCAAAACAAAACTCAATATGGAGAGACATATTAAGCACTATAAGGCTAGACTTGTAGCTCAGGGATTTTCACAGATCTCTAGGATTGATTTTGATGAGACATTTGTGCTAGTAACACATCATCAGACACTTCAACGCTGAAACTGGAATGCCATCAAGAGCTATCAAATAGACAATTATTTTGGTTAAATAAACTAGATTCAAAACTGTGAGCACAGTCGGAATCAGTTAACTAGGCTAAACATACTGATATGCCACTGAGGCTTTAGAAGCCTCCTAATCTTGAACCCAGTATTACTATCTGCTAATGGACCAATTGGGTCTTGTTTCCCTCTCTAAAATTGCATTATCTGGAATTTGAGAGAGTTTTCTTGGATTATTGACCCCAGGATTAGTATACATCTCTGATAACTCTGAGAGGAAATATAGCATTTGTTCATCATACTTGTATGAGTTGATAGATTCCTGCATATGGAGTAACATCCTAAGATAACTTTGAGGGTGGGAGAGGGACAGAAAAGTCATAAAGTAGTATTGAGAAGATAGGATCCTCTGAGAAATAAGTCAGGGCAAAAGGAGATATAAGATAGATTTGTATACACATCTAAGCTAGTTCCATCAATCAAGGGTACAAAAGTAGAGAGCATGTCATTGATAGCAGCAGAATGGAAAAATTTGCAAGCATAATCAGCAATATAACCCATATACTATGAAAGCTGACTGAACACCGTAATTAGCTGATTGCTGATGACTATGTGAGAGTGGAGACTCTAGCCCCCATAAAAGGGAGCAATTTTGGCAATGATCATAGTATAGTTATGATAATATGTAACTGTTTTGAGAAAGCTCTCAACTATTCTTGATATATCCAGCATTGGTATAATTTTGCTTGATCAAAGTCATCAAACAGTTCAAGACATGAAGAATTCGATTATGTACTCTGAATGAACATGATCCTTATATTTTTTGACTCATTATCCTGTTTTCATCCATGCAGAGGAAAGTGGCAATGTTCTAGAAGTTGAGAAGGGTGGCAGAAAGACCAACGAGATGAACAAACTCATTGGTCTGCTCTATACAATGAATGGTATAGACAATAATAGCCTTGAGAACAGTAGCAAAATAGACATTGAATTCCGCTAACTAAATAATTGAAAGGTGACATAAATGCATATGCTAGGTGATGATTGATAAAAGCAAAAAGAGTTAGATGTTAGAAATATGTTATAGCTTGTAACTTACTTTGTTAACCTGATTTTGGATAAATAGAATGTAGACTTTAACTGCAAGAACATACAATTGGCCAATATGTAGCTATGCAAGCTCAAGAAAATAGTCTACCACAAGGAAGTCCCAACTTGCAAGGCTAGTTAAACCTGGAAGGAAGGAAGAATTAGAGATAAGTAATTCAACAAGGATAGGGGCATATTCACAACTTTGGAAAGTGCAACCTGAAATAATAAAATCTGACTGTGAACATAGTATTCAGTGGCTTTTATACAGAACAGTTCATAGGCCAGATAGGAAGTAGCCAAGATTTGATGGGAAAGGCAGATTAGACTAAACAAGAGGCTATCGTGCTACGAAGATAAAATCAGTTAGATACTAGGCATCAGAAAATATCAGAGTTGGCTTCAAAAGGGTTTTCAAGTATACATACATAGACAATCAAACTTGTGTCAGATTCCAGAGCACCTACAGAATAGAAAAGAACTGTTAGAAAAGTCAAGGCTATAATAACAATAGTCATTAAGTAGATCAGACAACTTGCTATGGAGAAAAGTAGAGGTTTCTTTTAGATATACCTTAACAAATAAGCTGTGCATTTATAGTCAAAGATATGTTGATCTTGAGCAAGCTGGATTAGAAAATATATAATCATTAGCATATGAGCTTACTATGAAAAACTAGAAGCAGAGTGAGATACAAAGCTTTAGATATGCAAAGTAGACTGGGGACTAAAAACTGAAATAAGAAGAATAGCCATTCTCCCAGAGCCCAAGTTGATTGTACTTCTGGACTGAAAAAAGTCTTGCATCTCAGCTGGATGTCAAGGGCATTGTCTTCTTCAAGGGATCAAATCTTATATTAAAGAAGTTAACAAAAGGCATACTACTTGCCTTCCACATAGTTGATATCTATTGCTCTTGCTTGCTCATCTGGTAGAAGAGGTTGATATAAATCTCATTCTGGGTGTTTAGCTATACCTGAGCTATAGAAAAACAAAGAAAACTGCCATAGTTCACCTACCTCGAGCTTTGCAATAGTAGCTTCTGCTCACAATAGCTGATTGTTCAACCTATCCTGATGTGTCAACACCTACCTTGCTTGAGTAGTCTCTGGCTTCAGTACATTGATGATCACATTAGGGCTTTCAGGATTACTGTTCTGGCTTAAGAATAATGAGTCCAAGTTGAGGCCCATCTCCAATGCTTTGTTTGCATGTATGAGCTTTAAACTCCCATTTCTTAACCTCTCTGCTTGCTATCTCTATTGCTTTGGTTATTGAGGGAAAACTAGCATTTGTTCAGACCTGGTATTTTGAAATACAACATGTGCTCACTAGATAATAAGGTGTCTTTGGAGAAATCATAAAATGAGAAGCAAGATTTTTGGTAGCTAAATGTATCACACTCTCAGAGTCTTATTTAGTGTCTGAGGATTGAAATAGGGAGATTGAAGGAGTTTCATATTGATAAGATGTCTTAACAGGCTCTGACTTAATAATGTAGTCAACTGGGATGTTTTGTATTTGCTTCTTTCCAATCTTGTCTTTCCAAACTTGGACCTTTTGTTGAAATGCCTTGAACAGCATGTAATCTGGTGACTGGTCATATTGAATACACTCTGAGCCTCAATGAATATTGGGAGAATATGAGGAAGTCGATGAGTTGCTACATGTATTAGGCTTTGAATCTATTGAAATCTAGTGATCCAAAACAGAGTAGTTGTCAAACAAACAATCACATATGTCATAGGCAGAAAAAGAAAAAAACAAGGGCTTTTCTTCTTTTTGAGATACTCGATTTAGTTTGACACACAACAGTAGAGATTGTCAATAGTCAGACATTGATCAAAAAACAATGCCTCTCTCCCTTGATCAATGTGTATTTGTATGTTTGGGTTGTTAGTATATACATATGCATGGTATTTTGCTAATGGAATTTCCTGAGAGGACAGGAACAAATGTAGCAAACTCAGAGAGAGGATAAAAAAAATAAAAATAATGGAAAGTTAGATGTGTTGCATCACAAAAATGTATGATACCCAATTGAGTACTCCAGAAATAATGGAGTTACCTGACTTGGTACTCTAGGAAAGAACATTACCCAAAACTAGTGCTCTAGAAAAGGACCAACTTCAAAACTGGTACTCCAGGGAAGGACCAAAGAATAACAGGTCTTTGTTTTTTGTCTTTAACTGATGTCAACAGAAGCCTGATTTATATGCTGGATAAAAATACAATGCCTGCAAGTTACTGGTTTGCTCCCATTTTTCTGTTTATTGTACTTGTATTGACTAAGCCCACTAGATTCCTGAAGTCACCAAAGTTCTAGGTCATTTACATGATGCAAGTGCTCTGAATGATACAACTATGGGAGGACCTACTGTTTGCTGCCAATGGTATGGATTCCCCTAATCACTGACCCAAGAGATAATTCATGACATCTCAGGAGCCTCTCTGACCTATTTGATGCTAGTTTTGATCAATTTAACTATAATTACTGCATGTGGGCTGGCCACTTGTTATAGTACTGCAAAACTCAAAGAATGGAGATAAAATTCAACAATATCCAAATCACACCTGCTCTGGCATGACACTGCAGAACACAAACCTCACTTATTATCTTACTTATACAAATGGTGATGGATCTCTTTGTCTAATTATCGTACATACTTAAATTGGATATAGTTGGTGAATATCTTAGATGGCAGAAAGAGGGCATAGACACTGCTATGCAGAGGTTCTAATAACTGAGTATAATTCTGTGGTATATGGAGGGCTCTAATATCTCTTCAACTGTAAGTTTTTTATAGCTTTTTGTAAGAAAGCTAAACTCCAAGCCAGAATTAAGCCAACTGCTCTTTGTTCAGAGATTGACAAAGAGAACTCAATAGAGTTCCCATTAGATTTTCTACACTACTTATATAACCACTACATGGTCTGTGCAATGTTTTTCCACACCTATTATGTGGCCCATTATGTGATGTGATGTTGTGACTTCCTGTCATATGACTGTGACTATGTGTGACACTTGTGACATGACACTTTCCCACATTCCCTTCTGTGTAGTAAGTCCAAGATAAAAGGAAAAGAAAAGAAAAGAAAAAGAAATATAAATAATGATTTAGCTGTTTTGTCAAGTCATGACACTTTTGTTCTATCTCAAAAGTTTAAATAAATTTAATGTCTAGTTCAGTGCAGCTCTTAAAGGGTTTTGAAATATATGAGATAATTTTCTGGACAGGCAGCTTAATGCCTTCGATAACTTTAAGTTCCAGTTCTCAGGAAACTTACACATAAGGGACATAAGGTGCTCAAGGCCTCAGTATGTTATATACTGAGGGGTTACCAACAATAGCTTCAACTATCCAGGAGATAATAAAGTGTTAGAGTTATTGACAGATACAGAGGTAGATGATTGAGCATAAGCATTGGAGGACAGTTGAAACTGAGATTGCAATTCAAGTATTTCTCTTGCAGCAATAACATCTAATACTCACTACAATGTCCCTGTTGCTCTCCTTTTCTATTAAAAAACATATCCTCCCCCTATTACAGCTTGTCTAGGGTAGAAAATGTCAAATATGACAAACAGCATTATAGTGAGACCAATGAGCGAAGTTGGGGTTTTGAGAACCCATTGAGGCTGAACTGCCTCAGTTTTAATGGATATACAATCATCAGATGCTTCTATAGTGCCAACAGTAGTGCCTCTACAAATAATAATATATCCAATGCTCACATACCTGTAGATTAAGTGTAGGATAATCTTCTTCCTAGTCATTAATAGAATTGACACCAGAAGCCTCTTTTGGGGTGATGAAACAAAATCCTCTAGTTGGTACTGTCTGTACCAACTAGAGAAATGATGACACTGACATAGTCTCTGAATTATGAAAAACTGGGATCAGACAAGACTATCAAGCTTACCCAGGAACTAGCAACACAGAGGGGTAGACCTGTTAATCCTGTTCTTTAAGATAACACCTTATAAGACTTACTGAAGAACTATATAGTGCAGAATCAGCATCAAATAGCAAACTGTGAACAGAGAACAAGACTCACCTCATGCCAACCAGTTACAGTAGGGTTGTGTCAAACATTTAGATACCCTTGCAAAGCATAATAGTTGAGGCGATCGCTTCCTCATTAAAGATGAGCGGGGTCACCTGGACAAGGAATATTGCAGTCTGCTTTGTCTCCAATAACACTATTGGCCCTTGTGATATTAGTGATATTACCACAGACTACATAGCAAGATTAGTATTGAATTCAACATGTGAACTTGAGGATATACAACATTGAAAACTAAACTAGACAGAAATTCAGTCAACAACAGGTGATATAATACAATAAGGACACCCCACTCCCCTCAACCCTAGCGGCAGGATAACCAAAGGCAGTATACTACTCTATACACATGGTAGCAGACATATTCAGGAGCCATTTAATCAACCATAACAAAATATGTATATCTTGTGCCTCACTATTACAAAGATCATCTATCGTAAATGAAGGTCTTACTGTAGACAACCAGCATAATTATAGTCTCCTAGCAGTTTAACCCTTTGTGGAGAAGGAACAGTGAAGGCTATGATATCGCCTTGCCTATTGAATAAACAGCAGTATGGGCAGAACCACTGCATGCTTCACTAAATGACAAGCACAGGGTCAAGTTATGATGTGTACAAAAAGTCTGAGAATTCATGTAGGTGGAATTACCATTAGCATATACCATATTACAAGAGGACTTGTCATGATAACAGCTCCATCAACCAAGTTTGGACCACATACTGGAAAGGATGACACCTAATGACAACATATAACCCTTTGTTTGAAAACTCATACTCATAATATTGGGCTAAGTATTGCTTGTCAATTTCATGCTGAGAGGACACAGAATAAAAGTTACTTACTGGGAAATCCAAGGCCAGCAACTGTAAAGTTCTGAGTATCGTAAGTCTTGACACAAAGCTCAACTGTTATATTCTGATCATCGGAAATATGGTTCAGTAGGATATGCCTATTCACTGACAATTCTTTGACATGTCAGATACTACTCATATGTAGGGTAAGGTTATATGCCCACCCAGTCGGTAAACCAGATGAAAGAGTAGTGAAAGTACACATAGGCTCAAACACATCTTTATAGTTTTCATCCAAGATACGATTACTAAGAGCAAAGTTCAATGTATAGTACTTGCCCTTCATCACACCAATGTCCTGACAACAAAGTTAAGTTAACCAGGGAGAATACCTTATCCAGATCACTCACTTGTACTTCTTCTGTATTTGGGAAACACTTGTCATACTTATAGAAGCTCACAGTCATGATGCAGTCAGTAGTATATAAAGCATCCTCAACATCAACCCTATGATGGACATCAATGACAATGTATAGAATTGGTTATGATACCTAACAAAAATTGTTTCAAAAGACATTGATGGGCTAGTGTACATACCATAATAGCTCAAGGATTTCCAATACAATGTCTAGTTTGAGGAATGAGTCAAAAACAACCCCATAGTAGAGGCATGCCTAATCTAGCAATATACTATTGACATAGCACAGTTCACTTACCTTACTTTTTTTCGCATGATATAACCCACTACCCCTATTTATTGCAATACTACATTTGATACGACTTAGTCTAGCTGCTCTCTCTAAAAGGCCATATTGGAGAAGGGGAAATGAAAGGTTGGAACCCCAGTTTACCCATGGATTGACTGGCTGAGACGGAGCAATAGTCAAAGAGGCCCTCAAAAACAAAAAAATTGTCTCCAATGTTAACTAAATTGGAAGAGCAGAAATAGTTAATGCAATCCTTAACATAGAGATATAAGCATACATTTGTACTTTTCCCTCACAAAAGAGTTCATGTTTGAGGGTGTGATTTTGCTAAGGAATTTGATGTAGTTATCTGAGTGGAATTGGGTTATTTCTTGCTTTTTTACAGGTTTTACATGCTTTTTAAATGTCAATCAAGATATTCGTAAAGGGAAATCATGAGTTCAAGAGTTACAGTGCTTGTCTTCAGATTATGACCTTGCTCATTTGTCCTCAAAGTAGGTGCAGAAAAATTCAACTTGTCTTATTATCCATACTTAAGGAAGTGACATAAACAAGGTTCCTCCTATTGGGAATCTGTTGACTAGCTCCACTATGGTAGTCAAATTGACTATTGTGTGGTGCAATTCTGGCCCTGTCAGGAGACTGGTTACAGTTTTCAACCCTACTGATGATGAGCTTCCAGCAAGATTGAGTATCTACAAGACATTATATGACCACAATGTCAGTCCCATGCATCTGCACTAGGGCATTTCAGTATTTCTCCTCAACCACTTCCTGATAACTGCTATTCTGAGCTCCAGTAAACAGTTTGCATTGTTGATGAAATGTCTGTGACCAACTTCAATAGTGGTGATTTGAAAACAAGGACTATGTAATAACCCTCACTCATCATCTCCAGTTCTATGTTGATGCAAAAACCTCATAAAATCAAATTTCCTCCTATATCTCATATCCTTTTTCCTGTCCAAGGGTGCTCTCTTTGATAAGACTGTGTATACGACCATGATTATATCCATTGTAATACTCAGATTTGTAAATGCTGGAAATGCAGAACATGCTTTAGGAGCATATATCAAGCAAAAGATGCAATGAACTTTTGCTTAAATCCCCCTAGCAACTTGAGGTCAAAGCTTTTAGTCATTCTTAACTACTAGTCTGACAAGAACCAAAACAAACTCAGTAATATAACAGCAAATGTTGTAAGTATTCTTGGCTCTTTACTGAGACCATGTACATTTCAATAGACTGCACAGTGCTCATAAGTGTCCTCATTCATACTGGATAGAGTCAGTAATGCCTCTAGATCTACAGTAGAACCAGCTAACCCCCAGCTGCATTTGTACACTGGTCCAAGGCTTGTACATATAACCAGTTTTATGTAGGTTCCCTATTGTTGATGCATGTTTAGCTTACTATCTTCCAAGCCTTGAGTTCAAGGTCATTCAAGCTTAATAACAGCAATAATATCATTTGTGGACATAATACAAGGGTCAACCCTAGATTGTGACAAACCTATCAGGACTATCACAAATCTTGACTGAGTTGCCATTGCAAATTATGGAACAATCCATATTGTTTTCCTGAGTCATGGCAGCATTCAAAGTAGAACCACAATCTATGAAGATGACAGTGAACTAGCATTAATATTTTAAAAGAGACATACAACATTCCCTGTATAAATGTTAGATGGGGGCTTATCCCTTCCCATTCATATGAATGCCACTTACTCAGAAAATTCCATAAACCATAACCTATTTGGAAGTAAGCAGTGGTATAAAGTCTATTTGTCAAAGGACTACTGATGTCCATACTGACCCTAAAGAGCGAGGTGCACCATTGACAGCATCACTATACTGTCCACAATTAATTGTTAATCATGAGTTGTGGATCCTACCCAAATAAAATCACAGAAGCAGAAAAAAAAGTAACCCTCTTGTAAGGTATCTAAGGATAAGAAAGACAGGCAATCCGCCAGAAAGCTGATGTATAGCGCAGCACCAAGAATACCTAAAAGTCGACATATTTCCCCTAAGAAACTATTAGATCAGATTTGATAACAAGATATCGTTAAAGAAACAATCTGAAAATAGTATCAAAAATTTCACAGATCGATCAAGCATGAATGAATGAGAGGAAACCTAAGTAGATTGCAAGGCATAGAAGGAAACAAAAAAGAACCATATGTCTAACAACCCAAAGAAGTCCAGTTCCCAATGATTTTTGGAGCTATAGGGAAGGAGGAGTCTGATCACTTTAGAACAAGTTGAGATGTTTGCCTATAGTGCAGAGGTCAGATGTGTTCCTTGCACAAGGCATATTGCAACTAGATGCTGTAGTATTAGTACTAGCATTATCGATGAAATTATCCTAATCTGTTAATCAAAGAGGAAGAAAGCAAGACAAATGAAAGGTACAGGGTATAAAAGGGAAAAACTGTATTATGCCTGAAAGCAAGTATAGTATACAGAGGCAAAGATTAAACAGATATTGTACCTACTAAAAATTGTAATCGAGGATAACAGGAGAGTTCAAGCCTGGTTATAAGATGTGACCTATACAGTGCTTACAGATAGATAAGGTCTCAACTCAAATTTTACTTCCTTGCATCCTCCATCTCCTAAGCAAAGACAACATCTGTATTATGACCCTCCTCTTTAGTGAGAAGCAAGGTAGCAAAGGCACTAATAACCCTAAAACCACAGAAGACTAATGAGAGTTGTTGAGCAGTAGTGCAAAATGAAGACCAAGAACTGAAACTTACTTTATAGAACAGCAGGTGTTCCTATCTTGTTAGTGAGTGTTTTTAAAACAAGAACAGAAGTAATAGCACCCATCTTGCTGCAGGCTGTAGAAATACCATGAGCAAAGGTCTTGTATTGAGTGGGAAACCCTTTCGCAGGATAATACTATCTAGTGTATTCATCAATGGAGATACAAAGTAGTCTATAATTCTATTTGAGATTTACATAGGTCGTAAGGTTGGGCCTGAAGTTGCAAAATAATTGAAGTAAAGCAAAGTTGACTATAAATGTGGCTTTGCTAAGTGTATGGGACAAATCTCAGTACAGTTACAATTATGTTGCTAAAGGAGATCTTGAACAACTGTTCCTGAGGAGAGCCTGACAAACCATTAAATCCAATATGTTATAAGTATCTGAGCTTAGATTGATACTATGGAAATAGATCTATAGTAAAAGCAAGGTGTTCAGGAGAAGCTTGAGATGTTGCCACTCAGAAAAGTATGCAGCAAATACCTTGAAATGGGCATTATTCTGAGTTGGCACTTCTGTTTAAGTGATAGAAGCCAACAAGATCCTCTTTTTCTTTCAGCAAGTTGGAGCAAGTACTGGCCAGTACACCATTGAGTACTAACCCAATGAATGTAAGTGTTAGAGTGATATAAGTAATTTGATTATAAAATAAACACATACTCCGGCAATTCCAAGCAACTTTAACTCAATTTTAGTCAAAAAAGGCAGGACAAGACAACCCTCTTCTTTGACCTCTTCAAGCTCCAACTAGCATGTTTTATTTTAAGAATCAGTTAGGGTTAGGGCTAAAAAGCTCAGTTCAAATCCTGGACCATGTTAATAGGAAAGAAGGAGGTTAAAGTTCAAATAAATGAGATATAAAATATCAGTGCTTAAAGTGCTTGAATATTTTGACATGTGATCTCAGAGACAAGTAATTAATCACCTGATTAATTCATGAGGTGCAGCCGGACCCTGTGAAAATTGAGTTGTAAAACCCTAGTATCCACTGCTGCTAGGTGAGATCTTAGCAATTAGAACAAACATGTGTCAGAAGGTGATATCTGACTGTAGCATATCTCCTTAATTATTGTTTAATGACAAAACATAGAGTCTCTATTCTCTATCAAGTGATTGAACAGTTTTCAAACAGCCAAAGTTTTTATACTGTGGTTTTGTATGAGTTGTGAGTTGCAAGTTTATTGCTTTTTTGTGTATATCTGATTATTATCTGATTATTCTATATTGATTCGTTTCCTACATGAAGTTTTAACCCTTCCATATGAAATAAATTGGCTCCTGTGAAAAAAATTATACATAAATTTATATAGATGCTCAGGCAATGCAGTACTAGGAAAATGATGATGCAACCCAATGGAGACTTCACCCTGACTGCAAAGGCATGGCCATGATAGTCCACTTCAATAAAACAGTTGAGGGAATGGAAAATTACAGTAAATAGTATTAAATTAAATATCTCAGGAGTCACCTATGAAGGTAGACAACTGAGGGAGTTGCAGGGCAAGAACAGGATTCTATAGAAAGGTATTCTAGTCCAGTTGTTCAGTTGCTATATGCAGATGACATCAGTATATAAATTATATAAGAGTACCCAGACTAGAAGATCAAGTGTCTAAGCAGATATGGTTGAAAGTAAACCCCTTCAAGTAGGGGCAGCAACTGTTGTTCATCTTGAATATGATGGCCTGTACAAAGGCTTAATCAGAATGAAAAAAGTAAGTTGCATCAAATAAAAATGAAAATAAATCAAGACAACTCACTAGGCAACAGAACAGTGACCAGTATCAGTCACCAGAAGTCTTTGTTTACCATTCAGACTTGGTGGCTGAGCCCAAACTATAAAGATATCTTCTCTACCACCAAACAAAATTAGACATGCTTTGTTGTTTAGATTGCAAAGTACTTCTCACCTTCCAGACTGGTCTCTCCCATGTCCATAACTGCCATGTGGAATGCTATGAGCCATACCAAGAGGTCAAATTTTCAGAAATATGTTCTAGGTTAGACATCCAGGAGACTTATCCTTTGATAGAGAAACTTGAAGGATTAGAGGCTATTAGTAGACTCTATATGCACACTATGGCATTAGTTTGTGCACATGATGATTGTGGCATGCTCTTTTCTACCAAAGGATCAATACAGAAGCATTACAGCATTGTATATGATATGAAGGGGAATGACCTACCAAAGGAATAGAATATTGTCTTCACTCAGCAGTTGGATCACAGTTACTACTGAACCTACTTCTGAGTCAAGGCCCTACCTCATGACATTAGGCCATCTATTACTATAGACTGAATTGACAAAGTAGAATTGAATATTAACCATTCATTGACCTATCTCTCATTTGATGCTATTGATACCCATAATATAAGTATATTCCTACTGAAAACAAGGTGGCCTGAGCATATTAATGGCCTAGACCTTGATAATCTATGCACTTTGGTGAGCTCACCAGACCATGATGAGTTCTCATATTTGAAGGCCATTGTAAACTAGATTGTGAATGTAGCTATAAACTGTCTTGATTATACTGCCCTAGACATCTTGTAACAACTAAATACAAAAGATTTCACATTGTGAGTTCTTATTTTTGAAAGAAGAAAAGATTACTTACTTCTTGGATAGTGAAGTCTCATATGACCCCTTTCACAAAGTATTGAAGTTATAATCCAGCTATATGCAAATCCTTGTTTGCTTTGTTGCATTTTTGCTTTGTGACAAGGGAGATTACCTGCTTCTCCTCCCCTCTGATGTTGATGCCCTGATCAAAGCATTTTCTCAGACCCCTCTGCCATCTCAGCTTCTACCTCCAATCTTTGAAAATGAAGGAAACCTATACTATATCAGACTTGTGAAGATTCTGATGAAAATCTAGACACAAACCTGGGAACCAACCCTGGGTAACTTTATGATAGATCCCACCATGTGTTTTATCACCCTTTCTTGCATCAAAAGAGACTATAGCTAAGCAGAGCCTACTTAGGTCACACCATTGTTGGCAAGAATGATATACAACATGTGGACAATCTTCTTATTTAATCTTCACTTTTATAACACAGGACCTGTAGATGTTTGTGAAAGGTACATAATGTTAGAGGACTGGAATTGTCAGGGCAGACCTTCAACATTTGATACACTATATTCACTCCAACACCTCGTCTCTTTCATTGCCTACCAAACTCTATCACTTTTTGTTTTCACATGGTATAATGATCAATAGACCAAATTTGTTTGGCATAGAGCAAAGATTACACTTTCAATGTTCCATGAAATGGGACAAGAGTTAATGCAACTAACTTATGAGACTTTTTTTAACAAAGTATTTCTCAAAATTGATTGGAATGTCTCTAGGTACCTCGTAGATAATTTGTCTAACACTAGCCCTAGATATAGCTTTGTTACTAATGCTTAGAATAGCAAGTACTATGATAGGATAGCCTTCATGTATGAAATTATGGAAATACCTTATTTACAAGAGGAATTTGTCATTGCTGTAACACCTGAAGGAATGCCTCTGTTGAACTTGGCATGAGCTAGGACTTGGTTGAATGACTACTCACATGCACTGGGATGGCTCATAATAAATATAGAGGTAGAAGGAGAATCACCAAGCAAAGGAACTGAATTAACTTGCATCTAGCTGTTAAATACACCCTATCAAATATGAGAACTTTATGCAATTGGACCTTGCATTACCATCTTTTGTCAGTACTTCAAGATGTCTGCAAACATGGGAAGAGATACCTTGATTCCTCATGTTCTTGATGTCTTCAGCCAAGAAATTATTAAAATTGTTGCCTTCAAGGCCCATTTGTTCGCCCAGCAGCTAATCAAGATATTATATCCCAACAAACCCAATCTTTTGTCACTGTGGTATACCAACTTCTTTGTCAAATATGATTGGCTCTTCAATACTAAAGATATATCCAGTACTCTTTGTATAGTTAGCCTGAAATCATTGGAAACTCCTCTTGGAATTAAAGACTATTGACAAATGTCTATCTTTATCAGAAGAATGCACTGTCCAACTCTGGAGTTGATGTTTGCATTGAGTAAAGATGACAATAAGGCAGCACTATAGACAGGGCACTCAATGGCAATAAAGGAACATATTTATGGAATTTTGAGTGAATATCTAGACCAGCTCCCAGAAAACTTGATTGAACCATATGCAAAGGTGAGTAATGAGTAGCAAGTACTTATGCAGGTACCTAAGGACAGGAAGCAAGTTAAGTTAACCAATTTTACTAATAAAGTGGCATGGACTTAATATATCTCACTGGATAAGTCCCCTTACCTTCATAATCAAACCCCTGAACTGCCTATTGTTCAATATGGAACAATACCCACCTCTACAAGTGTTTACTCCTCATTATCTAAACCCTCTTCATGACCCTCGAATCAAGAGGCATTACTTACTATAATAGAATTGGCATCATCTCTTCAACCCCTCATATAACCTCCCTCACCTTTGAATATGAATTTGAACCTGCATGATAAACATCAAGTTGAAAAAGATAGTCATATTACTGAAACAAATGCTGGGAAGGTGATGGTAAGATACCTCTTTTTTCTAGTCAAAACCCATTTAACACTATTGTAAGAATGTCATATCATATAAGGACTGGCTTGATGGTCAGGGAGCAAGTAAAACTCTCTTGTCAGATGCTGATCTTTGGGGTCAGCTTGGTGATAGAATTAGTGATGATGCCCTATGTCAGATAATAGCCTCCCAATCACAAAATGCTAGTCTAACAGACAACAATATATATAATATTTGTAAAATCCTATTCTACCATTAATAACTACTTTTCCAGGATATGTTGAACATAGAGAATGCTACTCTCAAGGCAATGAGATCAATCTTGCAAATGCCCAACTACAATTGGGTATCACATGAGTAACAAAAGACAGTCATTTGTACAATTAAAGAAAAAACAGACATACTTGTTGTACTCCCTACTAGAAGCAGAAAATTGATGGTCCCCATAATAGTCACATATCAGTCACCTACTAAGACATTTGTCATTATTGTTCCCTTGATTTCACTGCTTGAAGACTGGGAGCGTCATCTTAAGAATATAGGAATACCATATAGTGTCTTTAGGAGTAGTATCTCTGACTTTTATGGCTCTTTGTTAATCCTGACAATAGTTGATCTTGCTGTCAGAAGGGAGTTCTCTGAGGCAATAGGAAGATCATATGCCTTGGATAGTTTTGGAGGGATATTTATTGATGAAGTACATGACGTGTTTGTATCAAGAGACTTTTATGCATACATGCAGTCATTGTGGGGAATTTGCACCCTCTCTTTCCCTATAGTTGTCATATCTGGTACATTACCTATCACAATAGAGAGGCCATTGATTGCTAAGCACAATCTACAAACCAATGCTGTTGTTGTTCATTAATCGTCCAACTGCCCTGAGTTAAAGTATATCATTGAACCCTCTCTGATATTATAAAAAGAACTATATAAGTGTGTACAAACAATTGTCAGATTGCACAGGCTAAAGGAGATAGAAAGGAGACTCATATTTGTCAATACTATCTTGTCATGACTTGGCAAAACGGCTAAGTCATTATTTATATTTCTTTTCTTTTCTTTGAACTTACAACTACAAGGTGGAGTGTGGGAAAGTATCACATGACTTTGTCACAATGTCACAATGGTGTGACGGATGGTCACATATGGTCACGTCACAAGTCACAGTCACAAGGTGTCACATGACTAGAGTAACATGAGGACCATGGGAGAATAAGCGCATAGCCACAGTAGTAAAGTGTATAAGTAGGTAGAGAAATGAGCGAGAACTCCATCAA
>Ga0153970_1000006_pt1 | contig 25553 bp, 26 predicted proteins | sample TSGA054MetaG_FD_102280 | JGI IMG/M metagenome (GOLD analysis project Ga0153970, IMG submission 102280) | Attine ant fungus gardens microbial communities from Georgia, USA - TSGA054 MetaG | ecosystem: Host-associated > Fungi > Mycelium > Unclassified | place: USA: Georgia, George L Smith State...
CTGGCATTGTTTGTACATGTTATATTCCTCTTACACATGCATTTGGATTGAATTATGAAAAGAGGAGAGTTGTGATGGTTAAATATTTTGTCAAAAATTGTTTAAATAAGAATAAAAAAGAGAGAGACAATCAACAATTCTCTCAAAATTATCTACATTTTTCCTGAATTTATTTGCATATTTGAGTAGAAGGAGAGAGTGTGGGAATGCTTAGGTACATGATTTATCAGTGGCATCTTCCCATATTGGTCTCGCATACATACTAGATAGTAAAAAATCTGTGCTCTAGCCTAACCAAAAGGGGATATCTATGCTCTAAGTATGTTAAAAATAGAAAAAGCCTTTTCTAGGCCAGTTAAAAATAGCAGATCTATGCTCCAGCCAATTAAAAATAGAAAATCTGTACTCTGAGTTTGTTTTTAACCAGAGAACAGCTGTTCTCCAAAATAGCATACTAATAAAAGGTGTTGAATGCAGGAGTGGCTTGCTCTGGACTTGAAGTAGCTATGACACTAGCTCTGTCAGATATACAAATACCTAAGCCCAAACCCAGTGAAAGCTTTGCTACATATTGCCCATAGTTATAATCTGTGACTATAAGTTGATTTTCTGACAATTGTTCTAGTAAACCAATCAATGCATTATATAAGCAACAACATACCTTGATCACAAACTCTCTCCCAATAGTGAATTGAGCTTGTAGTTAAACCCTAGACCATAATTATGACATCAATTAAGATTAAATTAATATACTAACTAGTACTAACTAGTGAGTCCAATGATATCCATTAGTATCTTATTCAATCTGTTAACATTAGACCATGAAGGACTTAGAGTTTACCCTAGATAGATATTCAGGAAGAACTCAATAGAGTTCCTTGTTGTATTCTATATACTACTTATACTATTTCTATATAGTTTGTATACTATTTTCCCATGATCACATGTCCTTCTGGAATATTCTATAATCACTTGACCTAGTCCTATGATATAGTTTACCTAAGCTTCCTATTCTATTTATAGTTTAATCCCATTATATGTCTTGAGATTGTAAATTAATTATTCAAAGATGCAAAAAGTTATTTTTTTTTGGGCTCTTCATAACACAACTCTTTAAACTTTGGTTGGGTCTTTCCCGCTTTCTTGATATTAGCCATTCAAATGTCTCTTGACTTGAATAGGTCTATTTCAATGTAGACTCAAAAGTGAATAAACAACCTTACTTCAAGTGCTTTCTCGATAAATATCTTTATTAGCTCTTGATTTGAACAGCTCCAAAGGCTAGGTTCTGATGAATAAGGTTAATAGAGATGGATATCACAACAGTAGCCAAAGACAGATAGCTGACAAATATGATAATCTAAATGTAAATACTTGTTGGTGAGTCTTATAATAACATGCTTTATGAGCAATTTTGTTTAAATCTTCTCTTGTTTTTTAGAAGCTACTAAAACTATGTTAGAAAAATTAGCCTTTTCAAATGTCTGGTGCATGTACCCTGTTATCTTCCTAGTCTAAGACTCAACTGTCAAAGGACATACAAACTTGGCACTAAGCATAAGTACTTGTTTTCTTCCTTATATTACACTTTAATCTTATATCTATAGTTCTCATACTATTTGGACATTAGCAACTTTATTAGCTTTTTGAAAGACTCTTTCTAACCCTTGTAACATAGTCAATCTTGATATAACTATGTGCATTGAGTATGAATTTCTTCTCAAGAACTTTACTAGAACCAACACTATACTTGTATTTTGAACAGAGTCCCAGTGTATTTATTCTAAGACTAACTAATTTGAAAGCAAGTATCAAAACCTACTGCCATCAAAGAGTTAACAAAATACTTGCTTCTCAGAAAACATACAACAATGCAAATATTAACAAGAAGAATGATTACAGTATATAGTATAATGAATATTAGGCAAATATTTACCTTTAGAACACTTACAAATGATTGATAAAAGAGATTAAGAGATTTAATTTAATAATTGAGATTGTGTGTCTATAAGGTAAGCTTTTTCTATGTCTTATATTTATGATTTAATCTATGTCTTTCAGACCATTGTTATTAGCTATAGCAAGAGCTGTAAACTCTTTACTGAAGAAAAATAGGAAGAACTTGACTATATATAAGTACTCCAATATTTTGTTGTAACTCATCTAACTAAGTCCATTTACATTAGACCTATTTATGTGATATATTAACTGACACATACATCAATTGCTATTCTCAACACATTATAATCCCTTTGGCACTCTTGCCTAGTTCTGATATTAAATGTCATAGAAGTATAATAGAGTGGAACTATTAATGATATATCAAACAAATTGGAAACTAAGATAAGAGTTTTTGTTTCAATATGAAAACAAAATATTGCTAAGTATATGAAGTAGTTATATTGGCTATACAACTATCCTCTATCCACAATTAAGTTATATTTGTAGTTGTTGAGAGTACTATGTATGTAGTACTATATTTTATACTGTTAGTGATTGTATCTACTGAAACTATTGAGTTTTAATAAACTAAATCAAGACTTACATTATATTCATCTTACTTGGGACAATAAAAGGGGTAATAAGCCATTGTGAAAATTTAATGTCTGTAGGCTAGTGAGTCTTGAAATGGACCTGAGTAGTCATACAAGTTATTGTGTTATAATAGATAGTATAAATCCAAAGGCAAAACACAATCTAAATAAGGGCACTTGTTAATTATTCTTGTGCTTGAGGTGATTATCTTGTGAAGTATATCATTAATCTGTAATACATTACAAATAATGCAAATAGGACTATAAACCTAGTTTTATGTACTAAGTGTTTTTTTCCATTGTACAAAGTATTGAAAATCAATACAAGTGCAATTATTTACTATATGACTAGCAAGATTTTTTTTTTTAGGCTCTAACATTATACATACTGTATACAACCTATCAACTACAGCCATTGCTCTCTTTAACCTTACAAAACACCTTTTTCAAAAGATACAACTCATTTGTGGTATGGATTACTTGGCTGTGAAAGATTATTGATACTAGCTGTGAGAATGAGAGTGACTAACATACCAAAGGTTCATTATTAATACCTGAGAAAAAAAATAGAATAAGCATTTTTCTATATGTTGGAACTTGTATTGCATTTGTGATCTTACCAGATAAAGACTATGATATATCTGAATCTTGGGAAATACTAATATAAAATAAATAAACTACCTAGAAAATCACAGGTGGTAATTTTTTGTCTTTGAGAAAAATGACATTGACTGCATATTTGATTTTGGTAGTTATTATGGCATAAGATACCCCTATTACTATTTACATATCTTGTAAAATACAAACAAATGCATTCAGATAACTCCCATATCATCTTTGACATCAGTTTACAACTATAAAAGTTATTATAGCTCTAATCTGGAAGTAATAACAAGATCCTAAATGATGTGGTTGTAAAAATCACTAGTCACATATTAGGAAAGTCATTACCTATAGCAAAAGTAGTGATAGTAAGATAGGAAACATACCATATGTTATTTCCTACTGTTGTTACAAATACCAGTTTCCTCTCTATTAGTCTAAGATTGTACTTTTTAATAATTTCCAGTACTTGTTTATCAAGTTAATTATTATCTTTGACAAAAGGCTCAATATTGTAGATGAGCTCAGGTCAGTTACAAGATTACCAACAAACAATAGTATTAAATACTAAGCATAGCTCTTTTCTCAGTAAGCTTTTTATATTAATGGTAATTGTATCAAATATGGTTAAAATAGAGAATGATAGTTATTATATATGCCATATACTTCTCATATAGACTTTAAAGTCTCTTAACATATATACTTTATAAACTTTATCAAGAACTAGTTCTCTAAACTTAGTAAAGTCAAATGTTACTATAATATTTGTTATTGTAAGTATAATAGGAATATTAGAAAAATTGTGCATATTGGGCTTGAAAACACTATAAAATAAATCTGCTAATTTGAGACAACATTTTCAGTTCTTAAGTAATAATATAAATGAAACAACAATTGTAAATGTTTTGTTGGTGATTTTGGTAGCAAGTATATCTTTTCTTGAATAGCAAACATTTTTCTCAGTGCAATAAGAATGTTATCACCAGTAGTAACAATAAACTTGCTATTGTATTAGTTATAAAAATTAGATTTATTCATATAAAAACTATATTGTTATTCTTGGTATAACACAGGTAGCTTTATTTTGCAAAACCTTTAACAAGATATCTTGAAGTATGTTGTTGTTAACCTTGTTGTTTAGCTAACCTCATAGATCAGCATCAAAAGATACTGTAGAGCTAAAAACAGTACTATATTGGTGATTAATTTTGTTAGTATATGACATGTAGTCTGAGTTTTTTTAGACAAATGTAAGTTATTTCTCATACTGAGCATAAGTAAAACCAATTATAGTAGTAATTGTCAAGTCAAACATAACACTATTGGTATATCTGGGCTACAAAGATTAATATTACTTATAGTACCTATACAAGAAAACTAAAATAAAAGGTACTTACTTACCTATGTTAATGACTCTTTTTGCTTTTTCTCTTCTAGCATCAAGAATCCTTATGAGAGACATGAATACACATATACTAGTCTTGACTATGGAGCTTGCAGAACCAACCTAAATGACATGTGAGTTACTTGCGATATATGACAAGAAGTTATACTAACAGTTTCATGAGATAAATAACTATTTGTATTCTCAACCTATATATTCCAAGTTAGTAATAGGAGTTATAAGACAAAAAGACCATTACTGTGGTGTGTAATTGCATCAAATATCTCTTGGTTGTATACTACATCTCATTATACAATATATTGGGTAACTGTCATAACTTAGCAAAATGGCTAAGTTATTATTTATATTTCTTTTCTTTTCTTTTTCTTTTTCTTTTATCTTGGACTTACTACACAAAAGGGAGTATGGGAAAGTGTCATATTACATAGTCACAGTCACATCACATGATGTCACATGACAGGTCATATGATAGGCATGGGAAAGTAGTGCATAGACCATGTAGTAGTTGTATAAGTAGTATAGAAAATCTAATAGGAACTCTATCGAGTTTTCCTTGTTAAATGCTAATAAAGGAGCAGTTGGCTTTATTCTAGCTCAGGAGTTGGCTATTCTGACATTAGAACTTGATATCTACTTCTTGAGCACTATTTGTCTTGAACCTTGTTCACTCTTACTCTTATATAAATCAACCCTTAGTCAGTTAGGGACTGCAGGTAGAGATGCAGTACCAAACCCAGGCATTATGTTCTAGACCTAACCTTGCAACTGGGTAGTGTTATTAGTTACTGTTTTCTTAGTAGAAACCTTGTGCTGTGCTCCATTGTGAGTGGTATATGCAGAGGAGTGATGGTTACTTCTAGAAGGTCGTTTAGAGTAAAGATCCTCTCCTTAAGATGATAGTTTAATCCTATTATTAAGGCAGTAGTTAGTAAGACAGTAGGCACTTGGCTAGATGAAGATCTTGCACCCTAGCAGATGTAGTTGTAATTATCAAGAACCAACGATACTTCCATACCCTTGCAGAGACATAGTACCATGTCTTTGCAACAATACAATTCATTAATGAGCAACTTGCTCAAACAAAAGCATGCCCTTACTTCATTAAGGGCAAAATTAAAAGGAAAGAAAGAACAAGAATGTTGGAGTTGCAAAGGGTTTGGGCACCTAGCCTGAAATTGCAGGAATAAGGAAGAAAAGGAGAAGAGAAGAGTTGCTCCCAAAAATAAATTTGAAGTATTGTCAAGTAGGATGATGCAGTGTGATATAAAGAAGAGAATGATAAGAAAACAAGAGATGGTGGAGGTTAAGTGTTTTAAGTGTGGGAAGAAAGGGCATAAATGTAAGGAGTGTCCATTGTGAGTAAGAAAGGAAAGGACGATGCATGTGGTAAGACCACAAAAGATACAGTAAGAAGAGAGACTAGCACATCCTGTAAAGGGAGAAGCACAGGAAAGAAGATTGAGGAGGACAGAGGAAGAAGGGGTAGTATGTGTGACCAAGTCATGAGAGGTGCAACAAGGGTGGAGGAGGAGTTTAGTAGTAGAGTTGAGGAGGAGAACAGAGGAGCATTGCAGCAAGGGGGTACCAGAAGAAACACACCTACTGGAGTTAGGATGGTGCATGAAAGAAGTAATAGTGACATACATACAGTGTAAAAGGTATGGAGAAAAGGGGTGTCATGTGAAGAAAAATAGGAGGCAAGGGGTGATCAAGGACAAACAGAGATGTTGTGGGTATATAGGGAAGACAGTGTAGTCTAGAGAGGCAAAAGTGCAGCAAGGTGGCATATGACCAAGAGAGTTGAAAAGTGTAGCAAAAGAGGGGGGTAATCAAAAGAAGGTCAGGAGAACCTTCAAAATGCTGAGAGAGATGTGGTTAAATATTGGGATGGAGAAAATAGACATATATGAAGGTGTGATGGTAAAAGTACTCTTGGACAGTGGTGTAACAGAGATGTTCATGGATAAGAGAATAGCAGCAAAACATGGATATAGGCTGCAAAAACTAGAAAGACTAATAGCTGTTAGAAATATAGATAGAACAAATAATAGTGAAAGGGCCATTACATACCAAGTAAAGTGTAATGTATATTACAAAGGCTATGTAGAAAGAATAAGGATAGATGTGTGTGACTTAGGAAAGACAGAAGTGATTCTGGGAATGCTATGGTTGGCAATACATAACCCAGAGATAAATTGGAAAACTAGGAAAGTCAAAATGACGAGATGCTCACCCCTGTGTGGTAGAAGAAGTCCAAAGAAAGAGAAAGTCAAAAGGGCAATAACCCTAGAGGAAGAGAAAATTGTCAAATGGGCAATAGATGATAAAGAAGATTAGGAAAAGGAAAAAGAAATAGAGGGGGACCATAGGAAAATTGAGGAAATGGTCCCAAAAAGGTTTTTGAAGTGGAAAAAGGTATTCAGAAAGGTAGAATCAGAGAGGATGCTGACCAGAAAAACTTGGAACCATGCTATAGATCTCAAAGAGACATTCAAACTGCGAAAGGAAAGGATTTACCCATTATCAAAGAATGAAAGGGAAGAAGTCCAGAAGTTTATAGAAGATTAATTGAGGAAGGGATATATCAGACCCTCTAAATCATCTCAAATGTCGCCAGTTTTCTTTGTGGGTAAAAAGAATGGAAGTAAGAGGATAGTAATAGACTACTATAACCTGAATGATCAAATGATAAAAAACAACTACCTACTCCCATTAATCACTGAGTTAATTGACAACATGGGGAGCAAGAAAGTGTTCACTTAAATGGATCTTAGGTGGGATTTCAACAACATGAGGATAAAAAAGGGAGATAAGTGAAAGGGAGTGTTTACTATGCATATTGGTTTCTTTGAACTAATAGTCATGTTTTTCAGAATGACAAACTCACCAGCAATGTTCCAAGCAATAATGAATGAAATTCTGAGAGACCTGATAAATGAAGGAAAAGTAGCAGCATTTGTAGACAATGTATTGGTAGGGACAGAAACAGAGGATAGTCATAATGAAATTATAGAAGAAATATTAAAAAGGTTAGAAGAGAACAACTTGTATGTCAAGCCAGAGAAATGTGTATAGAAGGCAAGGAAGATGGGGTTTTTATTGGACCCAATGGAATAGAGATGAAAGCAAAAAAGGTGAATAGGGTACTCAGTTAGCTAGAACTGAAAAATGTAAAAGACATTAGAAAGTTTTTAGGCCTTGCAAATTATTACAGGAGGTTTATCAAAAACTTTGCTCAAGTAGCAAGGCCAATGAATGTGCTAACAAGGAAAGATGAGAAGTGATGGTGGGGAGAAGAACAACAGAAAGCATTTGATGAGCTGAAGCAAGTTTTCACAACAAAGCCAGTATTAGTGATACCAGACTTAGATAAAGAGTTCAGAGTAGAGGCTGATATATCAAACTATGCTACTAGAGGAGTATTGTCAATGAGGTGCTCAAATGAAAAGTGGAGACCAGTTGTTTTTATTTTCAAGTCTTTTAGTGAAACAGAACAAAACTACAAGATATACAACAAGGAAATGTTAGCAGTTATCAGGTGTTTAGAAGCATGGAAACATTTTCTGGAAGGAACAATAGAAAAATTTGAGATTTGGACAGATTATAAGAACCTTAAATATTTTATAAAGGTGCAAAAGTTATATAAGAGACAAGCAAGATGGGCCCTATACCTATCTCACTTCAATTTCACTTTAAAGCATGTTCTAGGAAGTAAGATGGGAAAAGCAAATAGTCTGAGCAGGAGACTAGACTAGGAAATTGGAGTAGAAAAGAACAATGAGGATAAAATATTGGTAAAACCAGAATGGCTAGAAGTAAGAAGAATGAAGGTAGTAGAAATAATAGTAGATGGGGTAGATCTACTAAAAGAAGTAAGAAAGTTGAAAGTGAAAGACGACAAGGTAGTAAAAGCAGTAGAAGAAATGAAAAGAGTAGGGGTGAAAATGTTAAGAGATGAGGAATAGAGAGAAGTAAATAGTGTGATGTACAAAGAAGGAAAAGTGTATGTGCCAAAAGATGATAAATTGAGAGCAGAAATTATCAGGCTATACCATAACACATCAATTGAAGGCCATAAAGGATAGTAAAAAATAGTAGAATTGGTTACTAGAAACTTTTGGTGGCCTGGAGTAACCAAAGAAGTGAAGCAATATATGGAGGAATACGATGCCTGTCAGTAAAATAAAAATCGCACAGAGCAATCAGCTGGCAAATTAATGCCTAACTCAATTCCAGAGAAACCTTAAATACATATGTCGGCAGACTTTATCACTAAGCTACCTTTAGCTCAAGGATATGATTCAATCTTAGTAGTGGTTAATAGGTTAACAAAAATAGTGCATTTTATACCTACTACAGAGAAAACATCAGCAGAGGGGCTAGTACAGTTGTTCAGAGATAATGTGTGGAAATTACATGGTCTACCTAAAAGTATTATATCAGACAAGGGACCACAATTTGTAGCAGGATTAATGTGAGAGTTGAACGAGATGTTAGAAATTCAGAGTAAATTGTTGATGGCATTCTACCCTCAAATAGATGAACAAACAGAGAGGGTAAATCAGGAGTTAAAACAGTACTTAAGGATGTTCATCAATCATAGGCAGGAACAATGGCCAGAATGGTTGGGAACAACAGAGTTTGCATATAATAATAAAATGTACTCAAGTACTAAAATGTCACCTTTCAAGGCAAATTACAGACAAAATTCAAGGATGGGATTCAAGGGAAAAATGAAGGGAAAATATGAAGAGGCAGAAAAATTTGTGGAGAAAATAAAGGAGATTCAAGAGGAAGCAAAGACAGCACTAGAAAAAGCACAGGAGAAGATAAAGAAGTATGCAAATAGGAAACAAGCAGAAGTTGATGACTACAAAGTAGGGAACTTAGTAATAAGGACTTGAAATATCAAATAGTGGGAAGGAGAACAAAGAAGTTGATGGAGAGATTTGTAGGCCCTTATAAGATTAAAAAGATCATATTACCAAACACAGTAGAATTAGAACTACCTAATATAGTAAAGATACATCTAGTAGTAAATGTTAGTAGGATACGTAAATACATAAAGCAAGTGGAAGGGCAGAAGAAGGAGCAACTAGCTCCAATAATAATTAAAGAGGAAGAAGAATAGGAGATAAAGAGGATTTTGAATAAGCAACATATTAGAGGGAAGAATAAATACCTGGTGTACTGGAAAGGATTTACAGCAGAGTCAAATACATAGAAAGGAAAGAAGAACTTAAAGAATGCAAAAGAAGCAATCGAGGAGTTTGAAAAAGAATATCAACAAGATATGGAAGATGTAGCAAGACAAGAACATAAAGAAGAAACATTTAGAAAGGAAGAATTGCCAAGAAAATTTACAGCAAGAAAACTATTCAGATAATCAGATAAAAGGTACAATCAAGAATATTGGGGAAGGCTGGAAAGGAATTGGAGACAGTGGAAAGGAAGGCAATTAGGGAAAAAAAAATAGAAACAATTGCAGAGAAAGAAGAAATCAAGGAAGAAAATTCAGGAGTTAAAGAATGGACAAAAGAAAATAACAATGAAATGAGCAATATAACTGACCCATACTACAAGTTGTAGGAAATTCCTTGGGACAAGGAAACTTAAGAGGGGGGTAGTGTCATGACTTGGCAAAATAGCTAAGTTATTATTTATATTTCTTTTTTTTTTTCTTTTTCTTTTATCTTGGACTTATTACACAGAAGGGAGTATGGGAAAGTGTTATATCACATAGTCACAGTCACATCACATGATGTCACATGATAGGTCATATGATAGGCATGGGAAAGTAGTGCATAGACTATGTAGTAGTTGTATAAGTAGTATAGAAAATCTAATAGGAACTCTATCGAGTTTTCCTTGTTAAATGCTAATAAAGGAGCAGTTGGCTTTATTCCAGCTCAGGAGTTGACTATTCTGACAGTAACATAGTATGAAGTTTAGAAGATGGTATAGATTTGTTGATTTGGTCTGTAAAACTTGAGCAAGAAAATAGTTCACCTATAGTACTACTGGTCATTACATTCTCTTCTGTATGTATACAGTTATTTGGACTAGAAAGGGATTATACAGGGAGCAGTTTGGTTATGTAGTCAACTTTAGTTTCCTTGTTATCCAAAGTAATAGGTCTAGCTTATATACAACTATAGCATATATGCACATTTCTTCAATAAAAGATACTAATCCCATGTAGCTATAAGACTCTAGCCAAGACAACTTAAGCCTACTCCAAGTTTGAGTTGACAAGAAGAACTTGATAGAGTTTTTATTAATTTCTATATACTACTTATACAATTACTACCTAGTCTATGCCCTACTTTCCCACACATATCATGTGACTTCCTCATGTGGTATCACAATGTTTGTGATTGTGACTTGTGACCTTGGTCATGTGATACTTTCCTATACTCTCCCTTTGTGTAGTAAGTCTAGAGAAAAGAAATATAAATAGAAAAAGAAATATAAATAATAGCTTAGCTATTTTGCCAAGTCATAATAGCAGCTACCACTGGAAAGTCATCTAGATTAACACTTTGGCCTCCTTCAAAAACATGTATTAATACCTGCTACTTTGCACTAGCATTAGCAAAAGGCTCAACTATATTCTCTAGTAGTTGTCTAAGATAACTATCACAAACTTTATTTGGACCTATCTCCATTAATTCTTCAATGATTCTCACAGTATTAACAGCTACAGGAAGCTTTTGAAATACCTTTTGATCAATATGAGTCACATCTTGAGGCAATAAGTATTGGCTGAGATATCAGGCAAATCAATAGGTAATTACCATAGTACCATTTATTAAATTATGTCAAATACAGGAGATGGATAATGGAATGGAGGAGTTATAAATAGATTTATACTATGGAACAGATGTATAGTACTACTTTAGGGAGTAGATAGTACTTAGCAATGGTGAAAAACCTAAGAAGGCAGACTCTGGCAAATAGAACAGAACATTAGAGCAGAGTACAACTTTTGAAGAATGATCTTGGCTTCAACTTATATGTTGTGCCTCGGTCTCTAGTCATGAGGTCAGTCACTTATTTCAGAACAAAAGTAAGTTAGCAGAGTAGAGGTTCTAGAAATATAGAATAGGAACGGAAGTGAACAAGAATAGAAATAGGATCAAATAACATTAATTTACAAACTGAGGAAATACACTGTAACTACTTAGTACTTATAGGAAGTCCTGAATAGGAGAAAAGTAGTCTATTATGCTATTCTACTAATTATAATTTCAGGAGAATTATTAGGAGAAATAAATTACATAATTATTAGATTTCCAGAATATGACAGTACTCCCCCCTTTAAGGCTGAGCCCTCAAAGCTGTTACACATAAGCAATTTAAATATCACCTGATTTACTTTTTAAAAATCCTTTTCTGTGGACTTTTAACCTGAAACTTTACTACTATATCCTTCAACTCTACCTCAAATGCTAATTTCTTTGACTCTGATGATGAGTTATATAAGGCTAAATTAGCCCAAAGACATGCTGAGGCAAAAACTCTGCTTTGATAGCGGAAAGAAAAAAAACAGCTTGAGCGCCAAGCCTGAAAAGAGGCAAAATTAGCAGAGCAGAAATGTTTGGAGGAAGAGGCACAAAGAAAACAGAAGGAAGAAGAGATGCAACAGAGAGAAGAGAAATACCAGAGAGACCTGGCTCATTGACTAGAGGTAGATTACACTGCCGCTGTCGAACAACAATGTCACAAAAACTGAACTAATACTTTCCTATTTCTCTTGAATCCTCCTTCCAATGAGGAGATGAACCTTATTGACCTCCCGTCTTTGACTAAGAGGCAATATGTCTACTATTTGCCCAAGGAAACTCCAGAGGCCCATCAACAACATGAGGAGTTGACAAAGGAAATGGGGATGGTAGCTATTGGTAGAGGAAGTCTTTGTGAGAGATGCATAGACATTGGGATCTTGTGCATTTCCCAAAACTTGCTATGAGTTTTTATTTAATTTCTTTTGTTACTTTGTTAACTCTTTTAGTCATACAACGTCATGTACTCTCTACACCAAGGCTAAGGCTGCCTGTAAGCCTTTTGATGCTAATAAGGCATGCACAAAGGCAAGGGTGGAAGTGATCCAGAGGTCAAAAGCTAGAAAGACAAAACAATAAACAGATGTGGAATGGAAGACAAATGTTTTAAGGAAGTTGGATGAGTTGAGTAAGTTATGGGGGTTAAGAAAGGATGTCCAGAGAATTGTAATGACATTGGAGAAGTTGGTTGGCATAGAGAGCTAGGATTCTGAGAAAGAATACATTTCATGGCCAAAGTCCAAGAAAAAAGAGACAAAGGTGCAAGATAGCAGAGAAAAAGAAAAACAGAGGGAGGAGAGAATAGACAGAGTAAAGGAAAAGGAAAATGGAATAGAGGATGTGGAAGAAAGAAGTAGTAGTTTTTCTCTGGTTATGTATTCTGTTGGTACTGGAACTTTGTAATGTTTTTTTTTCTTTTGAATATTATTTTCTTTTTTGTGGGTAGAAAATAGATATAAGTGAGGATAGTTAATGAAATAAGAATACAAGTAGTAGACGTTTGCAGGAGAGGATACAAGTGCATGAGTTTTGAATACAAGTATCAGACTGCAACGGAAATACCAGAGTGAAATACAAGTAAGTGAGTTAGTGCAACAAAAACTATACTCTGAAATGTATGTAAGTATTCAAAGTTTTTTTTTTTTTTAAGTAGAAGTAAGTGCAAAGTAGTAGAGGTAAAAAATAGAATAAAAGGTTCTTTAGGGTTGTAATGGTCCCAGTTTAGAGGGGTACTTGAGATGAAAATTGTTCAGTAGTTCCTTGGCATGTTCTAGTTCTGTCACTGGTAACTATTCAGAGTTGTTGCCTGTATCTTTGTATCCTAGCCATATAACCTTGTAGAGCAGCTTATATGCCCTTTGGTAGTCAATCTTGGAGTCGATTACTTTGAAGATTTCATATTCTAGTTCTCCATTGATGATTACTGGTGCTGGCAGGGGCTCAGAATGCTCTAGAAAGATATTAGATATGGCTAGTTCGAGCATAGAGACATAGAACATAGGATAAACAGCTCTCGTAGTGTCTGGAAGGTAAAGTGTGAAAGATTGTGGACTGGGCTAAGCAATTATCTCATATGGTCTAAGGTATTTTTTGGAGAGTTTCTTCAATGGATGAGTCATGCAAAAGTACTGCACTCTAACAAATACTAATTGGCCAACTTGGAAGTCTGGTGGGTTGTTTTGATGAGAGTTAGTAGAGGGTTGATATTATTGTTAGACTTTGGCAATTTCTCTTTTGAGCATACCTTGTAGTTCATTAATATCAATTATGAAGTCATGGGTACGAGAGAAGGCTATATCTCATTCTGGGTATATATTGAGGTTAGGATAGTAGCCTTTGTTGGCAAAGAATAGGGATATCCCAGTTGTAGCATTAGGGACATTGTTATAAGAGAACTTAGCCAGGGGTAACAATTCAGACCAGTTGTCCTGTTGATAGTTGTAGTATATGCGAAGGTATTGTTCCAACATCTAATTAGTTTATTCTGCTTGACCATTTGCCTCTGGATAGTAGCCACTGGTAAAGTGAAGTCTCATATCTAAAGTAGTACCTAAGAAGTAGAAGAAGTGAGAAACAAACTCAGAGCTACAATCAGATGTAACATGAGACAGAATGCCATATTTTGAAAAGACATGAATGATAAAGAGATGTGCTAATTCTACTAAAGTGATGGTATTGTGAGTGGGAATAAATATAGCTTGTTTTAACAGGCAATCTACTATAATCAGGATGGTGTTGAATCTAGAGGAGAAAAGGAGTTTCTTGATGAAGTTCATAGAAATTGAATTTTATGGACATTCTAGAATAGAGAGTTATTAGAGAGATCTATATAATCTGTGCTATTGTGGTTTGGTCCTCATACAGGTGATACAAGACCTACAGAACTTTTGTATGTTGTTATGAATATTTGGTCAGGTATAATATCTTATTTTGGCCTAGATGTTCTAACAGAACATACTCGTGGTGATACTGGAGAACCCAGAGGCGTAAGTTGGCATTATCCAGAACATATATTCTATTGTTGAGTCTGAGGAAACCTGCATTGTCTTTTGACCAGTGTCCTTTCAGATGGAGTAAATGGTCAGAGATAGAGGAGTTAGAGAGAAGTGCTACTAGAACATCAGAGTAGAGTTGGTTTTTGTCCAATATCGTGGCTGTGTGAAGTGTTGGGGTGGTGAGAATGGTTGCTCGGAGAGATGTTACAATTTGTTTATGAATAAAGACTAGATGGAAATTATGAGGATTTACTATAGCATAGCCATTATCTCCTTCTTTTGAATAGATGTCCCATCATCTAGTAAGTGTATCTGGTTTGGTACCAAGATGTCTGGAACAGAAGTAAATTATGAGGTTGAATTAGGAGAGATATTCTAACTATCTTGCTTATCAGCACATTAGAACCTTGGTTGTTGAAAAATATTCCAAGTTCTTGTAATCTGTTACAATATCAATTGATAAAGCGGACCCTTCTAAATAGTGTCGCCAAATTTTGAAGACTTCAAATATCACAAGTAATTCTTTGTCATGGATATCATAATTGAGCTCTGGAACAAAAAACATTCAGAAGTAGAAGATCACATGGTGAATTTGATTATTTTTAGTTATAATAGAAAAGATAGCAGTAAGAGCATAGTCTAAAGCGTTAGTTTCCATAATAAGTTGTGTATTCAGAACCCAATGTGTAAGGATAGATGCTAAGGTAAAGGCTTGTTTCAGGGTATTAAATACTACTTTACATTTGTTGTCAAAATTCCATGGAGTGTCTTTTCTAGTAAGCCAAGTAAGTAGTATGACTATGTCTGAATAATTAAAAATGAAATGCCTATAGAAGTTGGCGAATCCTAAGAAAGACTAGATATTCTTTATTTTCTTTGGTTCTAGCTATTCCTAAATAGTTTTCACTTTAGCGTTGAATATAGTCAAGCCAGATGGTAATAGAACATAGCCTAGATACTCCACAGAATCTACATAGAATTCATACTTTTCTGCCTTTGTGTATAAGCCTAATTTTTGGAGTTGTTTTAGTACTTTTTTGACATGGCTCTAGTATTGCGTGATATCATTGGAGTAGATCAAGATGTCATCCAAGTAAACTACTATGCACATGTCAAGGAGGTTAGTGAACACATTGTTCATGAAGCATTGAAAGATAATTGAAGCATTAGTTAATCCAAATAGCATTACTAATCATTTGAAAGTTCCATAGCGAGTTCAGAAGGCAGTTTTTTATTCATCCTCTTCAGTAATGCAGACCAGATGATATGTATATTGGAGGTTGATTTTGGTGTAAATGTAAGCCTTGTAAGGAGAATCTAAGAGATCAAAAATGAGAGAAAGTAGGTATTGGTCTTTTTTCATGATTTTGTTGAGTTTGCAGAAATCTACACAGAGCTAGAGGGAACTGTCTTTCTTTTTTATGAATAGAACTAGTGCTCTGTGAGGAGATAACATCAAACAGATAAATCCATTAGTGAGGTTTTTGTCAATGAATTCTTTTAATGTTTCTTGTTTAAATTTAGACAAGAAGTAGATAGTTCTTACTAGAGAATGGAAATCTTTCTCTAGTTCAATCTGCAGGTTGTAAGGGTGATAGGGAGCAAGTGTTTTTGCTTTGGACATGCTAAATACATTAGCATACTCATGGTATTCTTCCAGAACAAAAGAGAGGTTAATTTTTTCAGAGATTATAGTGGATTTGGCCTGTATTGTAAAACAGAATTGAAGGGAAAATATTGTCAAGCTTGAAAGGCACAAGATCTGAAGTAGGGCTAGTACATTGATAATTGTGATGTGAGGTCGCTTAGTGTTAGATAGGAATGTCTCAGATGTGGTGAACTGCAGAGGGTTTTCTACTAGAGAGAATAGAGGATTTACCAAGGTTTTAACAGGAGGAACTAGAGCTGGATTTTGAAGTAAAGATGGTAGTCAAAAAGATATTGACCCAGAAACCTAGTCAATCAACAGATTGTAACAGGTGAGCCAAGAATGACCAAAGACCAAAGAACAACAAGAATCAAGCAGAGTAATATAGAAATCAAGAGTCATACATTCACTAGAGGGAAATTTTACAGGCAACAATATTATCTCAGAGATAATATTATTTGATTGTCAAGTTCCTGAAGGAGCATCCTAGTGCCTTTGTCTTCTCTTCTCAGGATTGCCCATTCTCCGAGCCTCCTGAGCCTCCATGAGTGTCCCACTTGGTTTCTCTTTTCTTTGTGCTGTAGATAGTTTCTCAGTCTCATCTTTCTCAGTTTCATTTGACTCTGTATTCTAGGTATGATAGGTCTCTTGACTTGGACATGTTATTTGAAGGTTAGTTATGAGTAACCTATATCTAGTTCTCTCTCCTCTTAGGTTAGATTTCTTCTTTGATACTAATAGTGTCTCTTGCCTGTGATAGAACAATCTGGTCCTTGAGGTCCATGTAGGCTATTTGTTGTAGATAGTTTACCATAGACTGTGATCGAGCACTGTATTATAAATTTTTGAACAAAAAAAAAAAAGAAAAAAGATAATATTATTTGAGGTTCCATTAAACAAGCATAGTTCCATAGGAGGAGTAACACTAGTAGACAAGGAATGTTTATGAGCAAAAACAGAGTCTAAGAAACAGTATGTAGATCTGGAGTCTACTAGTGTTCAGATGGATATAGGCTGAAGATAGTCTGGAGCACACACTAGAAGAGAAACAAGGGGTATGCAAAGAGAGTTGGGATCAGAAAGAGCAGATACATTGAGATGCATTAGACTTGTAGTTGTACAAATAAATTCAACACAACCCCTAGTTTGTGCTGAGTCTTAGGGGCCGCACTTTAGTTTTCTAAGAGATTCTTAGAAGGCAGAGTTTTTTGTTCCACTAGAGTAGTTAGTTGTGTCCTTAACAGTTGTTTTCTAGGGCACCTATCTACTTTGTGGTCCTTCAATCTGCAATATACAGAGGTTATTGTCAATACAGTGCTTATGCTTATTACTGTTCAATTTACTGTCTCTGCCTAGTTTGTTGGAGAGATTAACATGTGAAGTGGATGGGGATAGTGATTTAGCAATAGAAAATAGTAGTTATCTAGGAGGTTTCAAGAAATTCTAAGAGGGCATAGTCTATAGTGGATTTGTGGTTAACTAGGGATAAGATAGAGCAGAGCTTTGTGAGGAGGCAGAGTACTAAGCTATTTTATCCTATTTTTGGTTGTGGCTATTCACTATTTCCTTCTCCATATTCCAGAGACAATCTTGTTCACAGTTTTGTTCCCAGTAGCAATTGTCAAAAGTGATTGCCAATTGGTACATAGCATAGAAAGAAGAGGGTTTGCCCTATTCCTAGTTTGCTATCAGATCCTAAAGGTAATTTGGCAACCCCTGATAGAAACAATGGCATAGAACTAAATTATCCCAGTTTAACTGTATTACATACCATATGAATTCCACATTGTAAGTGGCAATCTTATCTCCTAACTTCATATGGAGGTTATTGATAAGATTGGCAGCATTCCCTACTGGGTCCGAGAGTCTGAAATGGACCCAGAGTTTATTTACAAAAAGCTGCCAAGTAGAAAGCCAGGGTTATGAATAGCCAAGGTCTTCCTGTTATAGTGTGACTTTGAACCAATCTTGCATTACACCAGAGAGATAGATCATTGTGAAATTGATTTTTTCTTTATCAGTGAGAAATTGTGGGACATTAGTACAGAAGTAGAGTCAATATTGAAACAGGAAGTGATTAAGCTTGTGAGGATCAGAGCTGTCAAAGGTATCCAGAATGTAGGCCATCAATTGATAAGGTTTTGGTACTGATCCTTTGTTAAGGTTTTTTGATAATTGTTAGAGAGCCTCAGCTGACTAATTGTCAATGGGATTATAGTCAGTGATAGAAGATGAGATTTGGAAAACAGGGGTAGGAATAGAAATAGGAGCATTGACCTAGTCTGGGTCGTCATTGACATAAGAAATAGTAATAGGATCTACATCATGGAATTCTGAAGGATCTATCAGAAGTAGAGATAACAAGGGACATACTAAAGTACAAGGTACTCCTAAGTGGAGGTGTCTTGACCTCCTTGGGAAACTAGAAGTTGAACGACTGATAGTTTGGTCAGCTAGAGGAATAGAATTCATTCCTTTTTTTCCTCTAACCACTACCATGGTTAAATCAAATATTCAGAATAAATCTTATGCTACCAATACTCATTCCCCTGGTCCCCAAGCTACCTTTACTAGTGTTGGTGAGTTCCTAGACTTACTCAACCTTATTTCTCATACCAGCTCTAGGGCTGGTAAATGTGTTCATCCCAGAGGACACTCTCATGCTCGTTGCACTATCAAACACTCCTTTAGGAGTATCTTAGCTATTGAGATCTCTAGGAATGCATTTCCTGAGTTCTCTTCTTCCTCTGAGGAGGAGAAAAGTAAAGAGGAGGAGGTCAGTTCTGGTCCCAGGACACCTACTACCTCTAGGATTATTACAGGCAAGCTCTCTTACAGAATTGCCCCTTTCTAGCTCCCTGCTGCTCTCTCTCTCTGCTCCTAAAGGGAGAACACATTCTATGAGTTGGGATGACTAAGTTTCTGCTGAGGAGAGCAAGGACCTTGCCTTTGGGGTAATTTCTGCCTCCTAGACCCCTTTGTCAACTAGTTTAATGCCTCATAGCCTAAACCATAGAACAACTGAGTCATTCTCTCAAGTGGAGAGTGGCAGTACAGTGCCAGACACCTGTGATGTGACAGGTGAATGTGACACATTAGTTATCTGTGACTGTGACAGCTTACCTCAGGTATCACAACCTGTGACAAGTGACATTGTCACATATAATATCACACATGATTGTGACTTGTAGAATGGTGAACACTATGTCACATCCTTGTCTGGTCACTTTGGCTATTTAGAGAACAACTAGACAAGGTTTTTATCTAGGCCTTTAGCCTGGCTTGTGAAGTTTATGTTGAAGTCAGTCTACTATGCTTCCTTCCTACAACAGTCTGTAGAATAGCAGATAGTGTTGTCTGAAGGATCGCTATGCTCCTTTTCTCCAATAGTCTGTGAGGATTTTCTTTCTAACTCATTTCTTTATCTCTCAAATTATAAGAAAAATCAATTTGAAGTCTATTGTCACATACATATACAATCTATAATCTAATGCTATTAAATACTTCTTTATATACTATATTAAGTGTTCTTTTACTCTCTTGGCTTTGCTCTGGAAGAAGTACTAAGATATTCAGAGGTAAAGTACATCTTGAAAAGGCCATATTAAGTTGTTTATGGGAGAACACTAATGTTTGCAAATTAATCCTCACATACTCCACTGACTGTCCTTGAGACTTGTTGATAGTTATAGCAAAGGCCAGTCTGACTGGAAATTGAAGTCTCTTGAGTGGCACAGGCAATGTCTCTATATTAGGTGATAACCTGATCCTTGGAATCAATACCACCTTGCCTCTAAATCTCCTGTTCTTGCTGATAATTTTATACTGGAGCATCTTTTTTCTCACATTCAATACCACCATTCTTGTCCCACTACAAAGTCCTTCTCCTGGATCCAAGTTCCTCAATAAGATAACTAGAGAGCCAACCTTGAGACAGAGTTAAGCAGGAGGCAATCCACCAGTATTGAGTTGTTAAAGAAACTCTGCAGGATAGGCATGGTGCATTCTATCTTCTTTAGATATAGAGTCCACACTTCTCAGCATATGGACCTTTGTATTTGGGTTGAACTGTTGAAGAATGGCCTCATTGATATCATGGACTTGATTATTTCTAGAACAGAGAATAATGCAATCCAAAAAGTACCAGTCATCTTGAGCCCTTGAGTTACTAATCCCTAAATAGATTCTATTGATAAGAGCATTGAGATTAGCACAAACCATAGACTGAGGAACTTGAATCATCTCATTATCATCCATAGTTGACCCAGCACCAATCTCTAGCAACCACTGAGCATATTGATTGTCAGCTTCAGAGTGACCCAAGTGCATATTCTGTCTGAGATACAAGAACTTGATATGTTCCCATAAGTTTCCTCTGCAGAGAAATGCTGCTACCACTTGTTGACATGTTCCTTTGGGCACCACAGGCAAAGTCTGATAAAAATCCCTTCCAAATACCACTGTAATTTCACCAAATAGATGGTCATTCTAGATAATATATTAATTCAAGAGCTATCAAGTGCAAGTGATTACTTACTTCAAGCAAGTCTCTGATACACTGATCAACAGCATCAATATCATACTTGTGCTGCATAGGAACTTCATCCCAAATGATAACCTTGGTTTGTTGAAGGACTGGGAATATGTAACTATTGTGTTTGAGCCCAGCCACAGAGTTTTCATGGATAGAAAGAGAAATCTTGAAGCATGAGTGAGATGTTCTTCCTTCATCTAACAAAAGAGCAGCAATCCCAGATGATGCTACACACAATACTATCTGACCTTTCCTTCTAACCTCAGCAGCAATAGTATTACACAAAAATATCTTCCCACAACTACCAGTAGCATGAATAAAGAAAAGATGACCCTGATTATTGGTAATAAACTTGAGGATAGCATTAAAAGCAACAACTTGGTCAGGATTAAAGATTGCCCTTTGCTCATCCACTAAAGTTGCCATTTTATTTACATTATACTGCTCAGCCTGCAAGAGAGAATTGGGTATTCTGTGAGCCCACTGTTGCTGTGGAAGAGACATTGGTAGAAAATTAGCAAGACTTTTTCCCATTCCTACTAATATCCTATTAAGATCCCAAAGGCCATAATCATAAATATCATCCTTTGGTATTTCCTGGTCAGCTTGGTAGTGGTTCATATGATGTAGTTTGTGCTTGATATCATTACATAGTCCAGTCTTGAATTGATCTCAGAGAAAATGAGGCTCAGCCACTTCATCAGTTAGTAAGATAATTGCTAACAACTGACAATATGCTATTCTAGGCTATATTGCAATTGCTTCTTCTAAGAAAATCCTCTACTCATGATCATCCTCCAGTAATTCTCTTGCCATACATGCTTCCTTAAATGTAGCAAACACTTGGCTATTCCAGATCCTTAGATGTTCCTAACTCTTTCTACTCTCAAATATAGTCAAAAGAAATTGTAAAAAGAACTGTTTTTCCTTTGATGGTAATATAAAGTACATTCTCCCAATCACCTTGGCCTATTATCTTGGATGCCATGACTTGTCTTTGGCATTCCAGGTATAGTGTTGAGGAAACTGCTAGTAGGTAAATATTATGACTTGGCAACACAGCTAAGTTATTATTTAATATTTTTTTCCTTTTCCTTTCTTTTATTACTAAGGTGGAGTATGGGAAAATATCACATGACAAGTCACAGAATGGTCAGGTCACAGGTCATGGTCACAGTAATGTGACAAAGAAGTTAGCTGATAGACATGAGGACTGTGGGAGACAAAATATATAGCCATAATAGTAATTGTATATATAGTGTAGCAAATCTAATGGGAACTCTATCAAGTTCTCTTTGTCAATCGCTGAACAAAGAGCAGTTGGCTTTATTTTGGCTTGGAGTTTAGCTTTCTTATAGTAAAGTCCAAACTATCATTATGTATAGAGTTATAGTCAAACCAAGTAGTAAGTTGAGTTTTCTCCACATTTTGCCTAGCTAATACTTTATTGATAGTCTGGTGTGCATAGAAGTTAACATAGTGTTCATTAGAAAGATAGATAGAAAGACATTGGACTACTGGTGACTTTCTATACATATTGAATTCAAAGATCTTCCAGCAAGCTTCTATTGGACCAATAAAGCAACCATCTAAATGAGCCTTGATTTCATCCTGCATTCCACCACTAATCTTTGTAGTTGCTCTATCAGGACCCTTGTAAATATACTTGCTCAAATACTTGACAGTTCTCAATCTAGCAAAGATCTCAACATTGAGATAACAATCAAAGAGAAGAAGAAGTTGAGGACAGTAAGAGACCACATATTGATTGGTAAATCTGGCCCTATTATGTTCAAAAACCAAGCCATTGTTAGGCCTAGCATAGAGTGGATAACTGTTCTCAGTCCAATCTGTTCTCTCTCTATACCCCTTAGGAAAGCATTTACTACATTTTCCATTGACCATATACTTGGCTTGGGGATTATTAGCTCCACATGAACCATGTAGCATATATTTGATGACTTTTGCATAGAGAAGTGGCTGTAGTTGAGGGTCAGGAAGTTGAGCTGAGATCATAGAGTTTATGTGATGAGGGTCTCAAATGCGATCTTGAGAGTGTAGAAAGATGAGCAAGTGAATATATGGAAGACCTTTTTTCTGGAACTCAATAGTATGAATATGAGTAATAGTAGTACTTTCTTCTTCTACTCAAAGACCCATGATACAATATCAGAACAATTAGTAGCTGTTTGACAAGGGAAAAGACTGTGGAGGATTTCTGGTCACTTGGGATTAGCAGTCATGGTAAGGAAGAGGTCTAGTTTATGAAAGTATCTGCAAATGGCCATAACATCCTAGAACAGCTAGGTCATAAACCTAGCACTTTCCACATGTGAAGAGGGAAGAATAAGTTTGCGTTCTAAAACCCTAATATCTTCTCCATTATGCCTATCATGTACAGCAATATTCTATAGTCCCTGGTAAAGCTCAGATCTAAGAGTATGTTGATGTGTCTTAGCCCAGTTAAGTCTCCTCTGTTCACAATTTGCCCATGCATTAATAACAAACTGCTGAAATAGCTTTCCATCATAGAAGAGAGGTGGCTGAGAACTATTTCTAACATGAAGATGATAGACATAGTAGTATCTATCAGAAACCATTTGTGAGCAAGCACGTTTTTCTCCATTTCTTTGTCTTGCATTCTCCCCTTGTTCTCTAAGTTAAGTACCACAGATTAGAATTCTTAGATACCATCTATTCTTCTTCTTTGGAAATAACAGAACATAATGAAGAGCAGCATATGAAGGACTGTTCTGGCTAATCTGTTCAAGTTGTCCTTCTTTTGCTTGTAATACCACATCTCTATTTGTTAGAGAGCTAAACTCTATGCCAGAATTAAGCCAACTACTCTTTGTTCAGCATTTGACAAAGAGAACTCGATAGAGTTCTCATTAGATTCTGTATACTATTTATACATGAAGAGTAACCCTAACCCTTCCTTTTATCCCACACTCCCTTATGAGTTACTTTTCTCTCACACATCCATTGATAAGAAAATAAAAGAAAAGAAAAATGATAATCAGAAACTAAAAGAAAAGAAAAGAAAAGAAATATTAAATAATGACTTAGCCATTTTGCCAAGTCATGACACTATTGTCCATTGCATAATGCACCCCTTCCTCTAGAATAATGACTACAATTTCTTCAACAGTAGGCAGATTGTGAGTTCTTTGATCCTGCTGTAAATTGACATGCAATCTAATTTTAACCTCCTGTTGTTCATCAGCTAGTTTTTCCTTGATAAGCTCATATGCATAACAGTATTGACCAATATATGGATGACTGTCTAGAAGCATTATTTGAAGATTGTCCATTACTACAGAATCCAGGTTATTGTTGTTGGCTCTTTTGACATTGAGTTGCTCTGCTGTGTCAAGGATATAGATTTGTGCATATATTAGAGTTTGATCATCATGAGAAAGAAGAGCACCAGTGAGGTGATGAAGCTCTCCCTGAATTTTGAAACAGTAAGGGCCAGACTATCTAGTAACTGAGTTATTAATTTTGACTCTTACTAAAGTCATAGCAAAAGCTGTATTATACTGTCATATGTTGTTATGAAATTCTCTTGAGAAATAATCATCTTCAGTCAAGTAGTTTTGTAAGATTCCAGTAAGAGGTTGAAAAAAAGGTAATTAGATCTGTCCTTGCAAATAGCACATACCAAACTTTGGATGATTAACTCTTGAGGAAGTAAGCTTTTCATAGTCAAAATGAAGAGCATGACAGCAAAAACAGATAACAGATAGCATGCCCAAGTTGTTATACCATATATCAGCCTCTAGAAATGGTTGTCCAGCTGGTGGATAATATCTAGGCTGAAGAACAGGTAGTAAAATGTCATCTGGAACAATAGCTTCTTGGATCTAGTTCAACTCTTAAGTATATAGAGCTTTAGTATACAAAAATCATTATACCTGAATCATATCATTTGCTATATCTGACTCCTCAATATTTTCTTCTCTAATACCCTGTAATATCTGGTCAAAATCTATGTACTATTAATAAGTGAAATCTGTTACTCACAATTCTTAGAATATTTTCCTGCATATTTCTATTCATATTTAGATCTCTATTACTATCTCTATTCTGCTGCCTTTCATAATCAAGAGCATCTATATCCTTATTTCTCCATTATTTGATTTCTATCTGTCTTTGTTTTTTACCTTCTACTCTTCTTTGCTTCTAAGTTGTTCTTAGTAGTTGCTCAGCAAGTCGACGTCTGTGCAAATCAAGTATAGTATCCTTAAGGTTTTGTAAAACATATATAGAAATCAAGTAGTATTTAGTTCTTCTTTTTTCTCTTCCTCTATTCAAGACAGAAGCAACAGATTGTTAATCTCTTTGTGCTCACTCCTCAGCTCTTCTAGCCTGATGTTCTTCTTCAACAGGATCCATTTCTCACAATTGTCTTATTGTTCACTTATAGCTACTCTAAGAAAAAAGATATACTATTGCCTCTAAGAAGGAGACCCCTATCCTAAACCCCTCTCTTAATGAGCAGTTGTCAGTCCTGTGCATATACAGATCACAATGGACCCTTAGCACCAGGTTTATAATAGAAGAGTTTACAAGTATACTACTATAGTACTGCTCAAAGAAAGAGTCCTTCAAGAAGAGGAGACCTGAGCTTAGTCACACACTCCAAGCTCTACATCACAGTTGTAGAGTACTATCCCCTTTACACCTAGGGCCTGGCTTCTTTTTTTTTTTTTTTTTTTTTAAAAATTTATAACGCAGTGCTCAATCACAGTTCACGGCAGACTATC
>Ga0153970_1000009_pt1 | contig 24118 bp, 25 predicted proteins | sample TSGA054MetaG_FD_102280 | JGI IMG/M metagenome (GOLD analysis project Ga0153970, IMG submission 102280) | Attine ant fungus gardens microbial communities from Georgia, USA - TSGA054 MetaG | ecosystem: Host-associated > Fungi > Mycelium > Unclassified | place: USA: Georgia, George L Smith State...
ATGAGGCTCCTGGAGGGAATAATCTACAATATATATACTAAAATGTCCTTACATTCCATTCTTTGGTAACTAGGGGCTACACAATGAAATTAGGTTGGGAGGCAATGGGCTCCGGAGTCATGTATGAGAGGTCCCCTTATAATATACCTAGACATCTGAGACCACCAGTAGTTCTGGAACACCAGTTCTAGTGTCTTCCATTGTTCAGGGTGACCTACGATGTGGGTGTCGTGGCAAAGAGCTACGATCTGTCTGCGTAGGTCTGGACTTTGAGGTATGTATATCTTCCCTTGGAACCAGAGCAGGCCATCTATGTTCAACCACTCCGAGAAATGCACTGTCCCATTGGCGGAGCGTCGGAGCTCTCGTACTGCCTTAGCAATAGGTTTCTCTTGGTCTCCGTTCTGGTTTCCTTTGCATATATCAGACAAGATCTTCTGTTCCATACCTATCAGTTCCACTCCTTCCAGGGCATGCACCGCAAGGGACTCTGGTCAAAGGAGAACAATGTTCTCATTGTTGGAGGCTCTGTTTCCGTGATCAGCTCTCCTCGACAGTGCATCTGGTTTGCCCATAGTACATCCGGGGTGGTAATAAAGCAAGAAGTCGAATCTAGCCAGATGCAATAGCCAACGAGCTTGACAACAGTTAAGTTTCTTGGCTGTCATGAAATACTCGAGGTTCTTGTGGTCAGTCCAGATTTCTACTGGATGGGTTGCTCCTTCTAAAAAATGTCTCCACTCTTCTAACACATGGATAATGGCCAGTATTTTCTTGTCGTGGATTTTGTAATTTCGCTCCACAGAGGACAAGGACTTACTGTAGAATGCTACGGGGTGCCATTTTCTGTCTGTCATTGACTGCTGAGACAAGACTGCTCCTATAGCGAAGTCTGAGCTATCCACTTCAATCTGGAAGGGGTCTGATTCCTGAGGAGACACCAATACCAGAGCAGTGGTTACTACTGTTTTGAGGTCTTCAAAGGCTGCCTGTTTCTTTTTGTTCCACGTCCAGACTTGTTCAGAGCGTGTTAGGTCGAAGAGGGGTCGAGCTTTGGTGGAAAAGTCCCGAATGAACCTCTGGTAGAAGTTCACGAAGCCTAGAAAAGCCTGAACATTCGTTTTGTTCTCCAGAGTAGGCCATTCTTGGACTCCCGTGACCTTGACTGGATTCATGGAGACTTTGTTCTCCAAGATGACCAGATCCAAGTACTCAATCTACTGCTTGTAGAACTTGCACTTCTCCAGGCAGAGAAAGAGTTTGTTCTCCTTCAAGACCTACAATACCCATCGGACCGCTTGCATGTGCTCTTCTTCTATCTTGGTGAAGATCAGGATGTCGTCCAGATAGACCACCACGATACCTTCTACTATGAGGTTCCAGAAGATGTCGTTCATCATAGTTTGGAAGGTGGCCAGACTGTTAGTCATTCCAAAGAACATTACCAAGAGTTTGAATAGACCTTGATTGGTTCAAAAGGCCGCCTTCCACTCGTCTCTGGGCTTGATGCGAACGTTGTTAAAACCCCAACGGACGTCTAGCTTGGTGAAGTATCTGGCTCCATGGAGTTGGAATACGAGTTTGGAGATCAGTGGGAGAGGGTACTTGTTCTTGACTGTTATGGAGTTGAGTGCTCAATAGTCTTGAACCAACTGGAGTAAGCCATCCTTTTTCTTGATGAAGAATACTAGAGCTGCCATGGGGGATTTAAAGAGGTGGATTCATCTAGTACACAGATTCTTCTCTAGGAAGGCGTCCAACTCTTTTTGTTCCACTAGAGACAGAGGGTAGACCTTCAACGACTTAGGCTCTGAACCCAGAATGAGTTCGATAGCATGGTCCCATTGCCTGTGCTTTGGGAGGATGTCGAAGTCTTTCTTGGCAAATACGGACTTGAATCCTCTAATACAGTTGGGCAGAATAAAAGGTTTTCTCCATACCTCCACAGATCGACGGACTTCTTCTGCAAGTTTCTGAAAGGTCATAGAGGTGGTATGTAGATCTTCCACAGTAGACTCCAGAAGGATTCTGGTCATGAAGTGTCTGTCCTCCTGCTCGTATTCAGCTTCATGTGTCCGAATGGGGGTCTCGTCCTCTTCCGAGTCTTCCGCATACTCTGGAGGGGGTCCGGACCAGCAGATGTTGAGGGCTCTGGTCTCCATCCTCTTCCGCGATGCTTGTTCCTTTCATATCACACAGCATTCTTCGCATCGAGGAGGGCATCAGTTCATCTGTACTTCTCCGGTTTGCCAATTTACCTCCGGGTTGTGGTCCTTTAGCCAGGTATAACCAAGGATTACATTTTGTCTTCTGAGGCTGGAGACAGCGAGGAGCGTCCTTTCGGAGTGGGTTTTGTAATGGAGGACTACGTCTACTACTTCAGAGATCTGACCTGCTTTGTTAGAGGAGCCATCCACGTTGTACACCAGTATGGGGCAAGAGATGCTCCAGGTGTTAATACCTTTCGTACAGACGAAGTCTCGATCTATAAAGTTGCCTATAGCTCTAGAGTCCAAAAGCACCTTGACAGAATGTACCTTGCTGGTATCTGTGGTGCTGACTTCTATCAGGAGGATGATCGACATTCCGCAGGCGTTAAGGGTATTAACAGAGAGTTGTTTGGGTAACCTCTTTTCCCATTTTGGTTTCTGGGGTTGTGTTGTCCTGTCCAGAATGGAAAAGGAGAGGGAAGATGCATCTATAGACTCACATATATCTGTATTGACCTCTTCTACATCTAATACAGCGAACCTATTAACTAGTAGCAACCGGGGCGCACTTTTTGCCGGCCGCACTAAGCAAAATCCTCTTCTGGGGCTGAGCAAACCTTTTCTTCCTTTACTATATCCTTTAGGGCCATTAAATCTTCAATCAATTCCTCTCTTTTCTCCGCGGTTAACCTCTGGATGTCCAAATGGTAGGGGCAGTCCTTCATAAAATAGTTGGCCTCTTCGCACCGATAGTAACCTCGCAGAGATAAAGAGCGCATTTTCCAGACCGCGTCTATGTCTATGGGTATTCCTTCAGATGGTATAGGCGGAGGTGGAGGGGGTCTTGGTAGAACAGAAGGCAGAGCTGCTAAAGGAGAGAAGAGTACAGAGAAAGAGGTCAATCGAGTAGAGGCAGAGCATGCAGGGGTCATGGTCGTTAACCAGAGCATGGATTGGAACGCTTCATTTGCCAACTGCACTTGGTCGATCCTCCGGGCTGCTACATACCAGGCCTCCAGATCAGTATTGGCAGGTTGTTCAAAGGGCATAGTGGTGATCTGACTCTAGACGTTCAATTTGAGTCTATGGCGGAATTTGACCACCAAGGTCCAGGGGTCCGTGTATCCAGCATCTAAGACTAAGATCAGGAAGCTGTCCAAGGAATCATCCACTGTCCGGTTCTCTTGATAGTATGAAGACCCCTCCTAAGTGTTGATGGCATCTGCTTCTGCATTGACCGGAAAAAATTGACTCTGGAATTGTTGTTCAAAGTCGGTCCAGGATTGAATTGGGAAAATGCCAGTATCCACCTCCTAGTGAAAGAGGTTCTCGGACCACTTCACAGCATGTCCATCCTTGAAGAAGGCAAGGGTCCAGAAGATTTTTTCCTCGTCACAGGTGAACTGCTCCAGAACTAGGTGCAAATACAGTGTACAGGAGTTGAGGAAGGCTCGTCCAGAGCTCTGTTTGCTGGAGAAGTCTGGGGGAGAGGGAAGTTTTGGCCTTGCTCACTGTTTAGACGAAGTGGCCAGAGCAGGGATGAGAGGTCTAACTGAAGGGGGAGACACAGGTGTTAGAGTTGGAGCGGCAGTTGGCGCAGGAGTGGAGCTGGTCATGAGTTGGGTGATCTGTTGTAATTGAGCAGTCAGGGCCATGAGAGTAGTGTTTATAGCATGTTCCAAAGCATTCTGTCATTCGGTTAGCTTCTGGAGATGGTGCTGTAGGTAGTCCAAGGCATTAGCTATGCCTGGGGGGTGTTTGTGGGCAGTAACATCGTTCTTGGAGTGGAGTAATCAGAGGGTCAGAGTTTGTCAGCAGAGGGCAACCAGAGAGCGGCTGTCCACTGAGAATCCCTAAGACTCTGGGAATGAGATCTAATTCTGCTGTGAGGACGACCAGAGTAAAGCACTCCAGGAGATTCCTCAGTTAAATTATACTATAGGATATATTACAACTTATCTCCAGGAGATTCCTCAGAGAATTAGATGAGGCTCCTGGAGGGAATAATCTACAATATATATACTAAAATGTCCTTGTATTCCATTCTTTGGTAACCAGGGGCTGCACAATGAAATTATGTTGGGAGACAACAGGCTTCAGAGTCATGTGTGAGGGATCCCCTTACATCCTCCTCTCCTCCAGACACAATGCAGTGATGATGGTGATAGACTCAGTATCGAAACAGGTGCACTTCATTCCGACACACATGATAGTGACAGTGAAAGGAGCAGCCAGGCTTTTTTTATATCAAGTCTGGAAACTCCATGGTCTTCCAAAGTGTGTAGTCTCAGACCATGGACCTTAGTTCATTACTTGTTTCACCAGAGAGCTTTACTGCCTACTAGGAATAAAGTTGGCGTCCTCTACAGTATGGCACCCCCAAACCAACGGACAGACGGAACGTGTCAACCAAGAATTGGACCAGTACCTCTGGCTATTTGTAAATGAGCGGCAAGACAATTGGTATGACCTCTTACCCATGGCAGAGTTCCAGCACAACAATCACGTCTACTCCACTATCTAACAGCCTCCATTTCTACTCGACACTAGACGTATTCCTCACATGGGCTTTGAACCCCAACAGAATTACTCTGATCTAGAGATGGTCAACAAGTTTACGGAAAGGATGAGAATGGCAATCGAAGAAGTGAAATCCATGATTTGCAAGGCACAGGACAACATAAAAAGATACTATGACCATTGGAGAACTCCAGCTCCAGTGTTCAAATCTGGCGACAAAGTCTTCCTCAACACATTGGATATCCGCACTACACGCCCCTTGTAAGGGGACCCCTAATCTGCGACTCCAGAGCTCGTTCTAGAGCTCTGGAGCGACCCTGTAGCTGATCCAATATTACTATATAATATTGGATCTTACTCCCATCATTCCGAGAGCACTCCATTGCCACCCAATACACTTTCCTTGTTCAGACCCTAGTTACCGATGCAGGGACACAAAGACACTATAGTATATAATGTAAATTATTCCCTCCAGGAGCCTCATCTAATTCTCTGAGGAATCTCCTGGAGGTAGGTTGTAACCATATTTCATAAATTATAACTAACTGAGGAATCTCCTAGAGTCTTCCACTCCGGTCGTCCTTACAGCAGAATTAGATCCTATTGTCAGAGCCCCAGAATTTCTCAGTAGACAGCTGCCCTCCAGTCGCCCTCCGCTAACAAACTCCAGCCCTCTGATCACCCCACTCCAAAGAGATGTCACTCTCTGCGGACACCTCCCCAGCCGTCGCCGACGCCTTAGACTACCTGCAGCACCATCTTCAGGAGTTAACCAAGTGTCAGAACGCTTCAGAACACGTTATTAACAATACCCTCGTGGGCCTAACAGCCCAAATACAACAGCTCACTCAACTGATGACCGGCCCTGCCCCTGCTCTAACAGTCACTCCGTCTCCAATAACAACGTCTCTGCCTCCTGTCAACCCTCCTTTCCTGGTCCCATCCGCCCCGACCAAACAGCAGACGAGGCCAAAACTCCCTTTTCCACCCGGCTTCTCTGGTGAACGAACTTCTGGTCGAGCCTTCTTAAACTCCTGTACGTTATATCTATGCCTGGCTCCAGAGCAGTTCAGCTGCGATGAGGAGAAAATCTTTTGGACACTCACCTTTTTCAAAGACAGATATGCCATGAGGTGGTCTGAGAACCTCTTTCGCCAGGAGGCAGACACCAGTGTTTTTCCTATCCAGTCTTGGGCCGACTTTGAACAACAGTTCCGGAGTCAATTCTTCCTGGTCAATGCAGAAGCGGATGCCGTTAACGCTCTGGAAGGCTCCTCGTACTACCAAGGAAACCGGATGGTAGACGACTACCTGAACCGTTTTCTAACCTTGGTCTCCGATGCTGGATACACTGACCCCCAGACTCTTGTGGTAAAGTTCTGCCGAGGCCTCAAGATGAACATTTAGGGCCAAATCGCCACCATGCTCTTTGGACGACCTGCTGACACTGATCCAGAGGCTTGGTATGCAGCTGCCCGGAGGATCAACCAAGCGCGATTGACCAATGAGGCTTTTCAATCCATGCTCCAGTCAACGACTACAGCACTTACGCGCTCTGCCGTTCCCTGGCCTACCCCTCTCTCGATGTTCCACCTGCCTCAGTCTGTTCTGCCCCCCATTCCTCCGAGACCCGCTCCACCTGTACTATCCAGAGGGATACCTATAGACGTGGACACCATCTGAAAGACGCACCCTACACCTCCGCAGGGATGTTATCGATGCGGAGAGCCCAACTATCTCGTAAAGGACTGTCCCCACCGTCTAGATGTCTGGAGGTTAACCGCAGAGCAACGGGAAGAATTGATCAAAGATTTAATGGCCTTGAAAGATGCAGTAGCAGAAGAGAAAGTTGGCTCCTCCCCAGAGGAGGATTTTGTTTAGCGCAGCTGGCGAAAAGTGTGCCCCGGTCGCTGCTAGTTAATAGGTTCGCTGTATTAGATGTAGAAGAAGTCAATACAGAAATTCATAAACCTATAGATGCACCCCCTCTCTCCCCCTCTGGTCCGGACAGGACAACGCAACCCCAGAAGCCAAAATGGGAAAAAAGGTTACCCAAACGACTCTCCGTCAACACCCTTGATGTCCGCGGAACGTCGATCATCCTCTCGATAGAAGTCAGTACCACAAACACCAGCGAGGTGCATTCCGTTAAGGTGCTTTTGGACTCTGGAGCCACCGGCAACTTCATAGATCGAGACTTCATCCAAACGCAAGGCATTAACACCCAGAGCATCTCTCGCCCTATACCGGTATACAACATAGACGGTTCCCCTAATGAGGCAGGTCAGATCTCTAAAGTAGTAGACGTGGTTCTCCATTACAAAACCCACTCCGAAAGGACGCTCCTTGCTGTCTCCAGCCTCGGAAGGCAAAGCATGATCCTTGGTTATACTTGGCTCAAGGACTACAACCCGGAGGTCAATTGGCAGACCAGAGAAGTGCAGATGAACCGATGTCCCCCTCGATGCGAAGAATGCTACGTAATACAAAAGGAACAAGCGTCGCAGAAGAGGATGGAGACCAGAGCCCTCGACATTTGCTGGTCTGGATCCTGCCCGGAGTATGTAGAAGATTTGGAAGAGGACGAGGCCCCCGTTCGGACTCAGGAAGCTGAATACGAGCCAGGGGACCAACTCTTTATAACCAGAATCCTCCCGGACTCTACTAGGGAAGATCTATGTGCCACCTCTATGATCTCCCAGAAACTTGCAGAAGAAGCCCGTCGATCTGCAAAGGCATGGAAGGAACCCTTCATTCCGCCTGACTGCATCAGAGGATTTGAGTCCGTATTTGCCAAGGAAGACTTCGACATCCTCCTGGAGCACAGGCAATGGGACTATGCCATCGAACTCATTCCAAGTGCGGAGCCTAAGTCGTCGAAGGTTTACCCTCTGTCTCTAGTGGAACAAAAGGAATTGGACTCCTTCCTAGAAGAATATCTGCGCACCAGACGAATCCGCCCCTCCAAATCTCCCATGGCAGCTCCAGTGTTCTTCATCAAGAAGAAGGATGGCTCACTCCAGTTGGTTCAAGACTATCGAGCACTTAACTCCATGATGGTCAAGAACAAATACCTCCTTCCACTGATCTCCGAACTCGTGTTTCAACTCCACGGAGCCAGATACTTCACCAAGCTAGATGTCTGTTGGGGTTTCAACAACGTTTGCATTAAGCCCGGAGATGAGTAGAAGACGGCCTTCCGAACCAATCAAGGCCTATTCGAACCCTTGGTAATGTTCTTTGGAATGACTAACAGTCTGGCCACCTTCCAAACCATAATAAACAACATCTTCCAGAACCTCATAGCAGAAGGTATTGTGGTGGTCTACCTGGACGACATTCTGATTTTCACCAAGACAGAGGAAGAGCACGCGCAAGTGGTCCGATGGGTGTTACAAGTCTTGAAGAAGAACAAACTCTTCCTCTGCCCAGAGAAGTGCAAGTTCTGCAAGCAACAGATCAAGTACTTGAATCTGGTCATCTTGGAGAACGAAGTTTCCATGGATCCGGTCAAAGTCGCAGAAGTCCGAGAATGGCCTACTCCGGAGAACAAGATGGACGTCCAGGCTTTCCTAGGCTTCTTGAACTTCTACCGGAGGTTTATTCGGGACTTTTCTGCCAAAGCTCGACCCCTCTTTGATCTAACATGCTTTGAACAAGTCTAGACGTGGAGTGGAAGGGAACAGGCAGCCTTTGAGGATCTTAAAACAGCGGTGACCACTGCTTCGGTGTTGGTATCTCTGCAAGAATCGGACCCCTTCCAGATTGAAGCGGATAGCTCGGACTTCGCCACAGGGGCAGTCTTGTCTCAGCAATCGATGATGGACAGAAAATGGCACCCCATAGCGTTCTATAGTAAGTCCTTGTCCTCTGTGGAGCGGAATTACGAAATCCACGACAAGGAAATGCTGGCCATTATCCGCGCGTTAGAAGAGTAGAGGCACTTCTTGGAAGAAGCAATCCATCCAGTGGAAATCTGGACCGACCACAAGAACCTCGAGTATTTCATGACAGCCAAGAAACTTAACCATCGCCAAGCTTGTTGGTCCTTGCATCTGGCTAGATTCGACTTCTTGCTTCATCACCGCCCTGGACGTACTATAGGCAAACAGGATGCACTGTCGAGGAGAGCTGATCACGGAAATGGAGCCTCCAACAATGAGAACGTTGTCCTCCTTTGACTGGAGTTCCTTGCGGTGCGTGCCTTGGAAGGAGTGGAACTGACGGGCGTGGAACAGAAAATCTTGTTCGATATACGCAGAGGAAACCGGAACAGAGACCAAGAGGAACCCATCGCTAAGGTAGCACGAGAGCTCCGACGCTCTGCCAATGGGACAGTGCACTCCTCTGAGTGGTCGAACATAGATGGCCTGCTCCAGTTCTGAGGGAAGATATACGTACCTCAGAGTCTGGACCTACGTAGACAGATCGTAGCCCTCTGCCATGACACCTACATCGCAGGTCACCCCGGATGCTGGAAGACACTAGAACTGGTGTCCCGGAACTACTGATGGCCTCAGATGTCTAGGTATATCGGTCAGTATGTGAACACCTGTGATCTCTGCCTCCGGACGAAATCCTGGCGACACTCTCCTGTTGGCAAACTTCAACTGCTTTCTGTTCTGGACGCACGGTGGGATATGCTCAGTGTCAATTTCATGGTCGAACTCCCGGAGTCCTCCAGACATGACGCCGTCATAACTGTAGTAGACTTCGTCTCCAAGAGAGTACACTTCGTTCTGACGCACACGACGGTCACAGCGGAAGGAGCGGCCAGACTCTTTCTTCACCACGTCTAGAAGCTCCACGGTCTCCTGAAGCATGTTGTCTCCGACCGCGGACCCCAGTTCATAGCTTCGTTCACTAAGAAGCTGTACAGGCTACTAGGTATATGACTATCCTCCTCCACAGCTTGGCACCCCCAGACGGACAGACAAACGGAACGCGTCAACCAGGAGCTCGATCAGTTCCTCCGTCTATTTGTTAATGAATGACAGGATGACTGGTACGACCTCCTACCCATCGCGGAATTCCAGCACAACAACCACGTCCACTCCGCGATACAGCAACCTCCGTTCCTACTAGACACTGGACAAATTCCCTGTATGGGCTTTGAGCTGAGCCAAGTCTCCTCTGGACTAGAGACAGTCAACGAATTCATGGAGAGGATGAAGTCCGCCACTGAAGAGGCCAAATCAGCAATCTGCAAAGCACAGAAGGACATGACACAGTACTATAATCGAAGGAGGACTCTAGCCCCTATGTACAAACCAGGAGACCGAGTATACTTAGACATATCAGACATCAAAAATTGGAAGCACCCAGCCGCCCCAAGACATATCTGCCAGACTGACTTCGACGCCATTTTCAATCCCAGAACCATTGCTTCGAGACGCAGCAATCTTGGAGGGGGGGTAAATGTAAGGAGACCCCTCACAGATAACCCCGGAGCGCCCCCCATTGTCTCCCAACATAATTTCATTGTGCAGCCTCTAGTTACCAAAGAATAGAATGCAAGGGCATTTTAGTATATATTGTAGATTATTCCCTCTAGGAGCCTCATCTAATTCTCTGAGGAATCTCCTGGAGGTGAGTTGTAACATACTCCATATTATAATTTAACTGAGAAATCTCCTGGAGTCCACTTCGGTCGCCCTCACAGTATTCAACATGGACGGCTCCCCTAACGAAGCAGGACAAATCTCCGAAGTGGTGGATGTAATCCTTTGTTATAAGACCCACTCTGAAAGGACACTCCTTGCTGTCTCCAACCTTGGGAAACAGAGCATGATCCTCAGCTACACCTGGCTCAAGGACCATAATCCAGAGGTCAATTGGCAAACCAGGGAAGTGCAGATAAATAGGTACCCCTCTCGATGTGAAGAATGCTGTGCGATACGAAAGGAATGAGCGTTGTGGAGGAAAATGGAGGCCAGAGCTGTCAATGTCTGTCGATCCGGACCCCCTCTGGAATATGCAGAAGACTCAGAAGAAGATGAGACCCCCCTCCGGATATGTGAGGTTGACTACGAGCAAGGGGACAGATTCTTCATGACGAGGATTCTCCCGGAACTTGCTGCGGAAGACCTTTGTGCCACCTCTACGATCTCCCAGAAACTTGCGGAAGGAGCCCATCGAGCCTCGGAGATGCGGAAGGGACTTCTCACCCTATCTAACTATGTTAAAGGATTCGAATCAGTGTTTGCAAAGGAAAACTTTGACATCCTTCCAGAGCATAGGCAGTGGAACCACGTGATTGAGCTCATTCCAGGCTCAGAGCCCAAGTCATCAAAGATCTACCCCCTGTCTCTGGTAGAACAAAAGGAGTTAGACTCTTTCCTAGAAGAGAACCTGCGTACTGGGTGAATTCATCCTTCCAAATCTCCCATGGCAGCTCCAGTATTCTTCATCAAGAAAAAGGACAGCTCCCTCCGGTTGGTTCAGAACTACCGAGCACTCAATTCTATGATGGTCAAGAATAAGTACCCCCTCCCACTGATCTCCGAACTCGTATCGCAACTCCACAGAGCCAGATACTTCACCAAGCTGGATGTTTGTTGGGGTTTCAACAATGTCTGTATTAAGCCCAGAGATGAGTGGAAAGCAGCCTTCCGGACCAATCAAGGCCTGTTTGAACCCTTGGTAATGTTCTTTGGCATGACTAATAGCCCGGCCACCTTCCAAACTATGATGAACGACATCTTCCAGGACCTCATAGCAGAAGGTATCATGGTGGTCTACCTAGACGACATCCTGATCTTTACTAGAACGGAAGAGGAGTATGCGAAGACTATCAGACAGGTGCTACAGGTCCTACAGGAACACAAACTTTTCCTCCGCCTGGAGAAATGCGAGTTCTGCAAGGAGCGAATCGAGTACTTAAAACTAGTCATCTCGGAAAATAAAGTTTCCATGGATCCGGTCAAGGTTGCGGGAGTCCGAGAGTGGTCTACCCCGGAAAACAAGACGAACATCCAGACTTTTCTGGACTTTGTCAATTTCTACCGAAGGTTCATCTGGGATTTCTCTGCCAAAGCTTAACCCCTCTTCGACTTAACATGCTCTGAACAAGTTTGGACATGAAGTGGAAGGGAACAGATGGCCTTTGAAGACCTCAAGATGGCGGTGACCACTGCTCCGGTATTGATGTCCCCTCAGGACTCAGAGCCCTTTTGGGTTGAAGCAGATAGTTCAGACTTCGCCACAGGAGCAGTCTTGTCTTAGCAGTTGATGGCGGATGGAAAATGGCACCTTGTAGCATTCTACAGTAAGTCCTTGTTCTCTGTGGAGTGGAATTACGAAATCCATGACAAGGAAATGCTAGCCATCATCCATGCGCTAGAAGAGTGGAGGCACTTCCTAGAAGGAGCGATCCATCTGGTAAAGATCTGAACCGACCACAAGAACCTCAAGTATTTCATGACAGCCAAGAAACTTAACCATCGTCAAGCCCGTTGGTCCTTGTATTTGGCTAGGTTCGACTTCCTGCTTCACCACCACCCAGAACATACCATGGGCAAACTGGACGCACTGTCGAGGAGAGCTGATCACGGAAACAGAGCCTCGGACAACGAGAACATAGTCCTCCTGCGACTGGAATTCCTTGTGGTACATGCTCTGGAAGGGGTAGAACTGACAGACGTAGAGCAGAAGATCTTGTCTGACATCTGCAAGGAAAACAGGAATGGAGACCAAGAGGAACCTATAGCTAAGGCAGCACGAGAGCTCCAGAGCTCCGCCAATGAGACAGTATATTCCTCAGAGTGGTCGAACGTAGATGGCCTACTCCGGTTCCGAGGGAAGATATACATACTGTGGAGTCTGGACTTATGCAGGCAGATTGTAGCCCTTTGCCATGATACCCAGATCGCAGGACATCCCGGATGCTGGAAGATACTGGAACTAGTGTCCCGGAATTACTGGTGGCCCCAAATGTCTAGGTACATTAGCCAGTATGTGAGTACTTGCAACCTCTGCCTCTGGACAAAACCTTGGCGACATTCTCCTGTTGGCAAGCTTTAACCGCTCTCCATTCCGGATGCACAGTGGGATACCCTTAGTGTCGATTTTGTGGTCGAACTCCCAGAGTCCTCTGGACATAACGCCGTCATGACGGTCGTGGATGCTGTCTCCAAAAGAGTACACTTCATTCCAACGCACACGACGGTCATAGCAGAAGGAGCAGCCCAACTCTTCCTCCATTATGTCTGGAAACTCCATGGCCTCCCGAAACGTGTCGTCTCTAATCGTGGACCTCAATTCGTAGCTCTGTTTACCAAGGAACTGTACAGGCTACTAGGTATACGAATATTCTCTTCTACAGCTTGGCACCCCCAGACAGACGGACAAACGGAACGCATCAACCAAGAGCTCGACCAGTTCCTCTGCCTATTTGTCAACGAACGGCAGAACAACTGGTATGACCTCCTACCCATCGCGGAGTTTCAGCACAACAACCACGTTCACTCTGCGATGCAACAACCTCTGTTCCTACTGAACACGGGACGAATCTCTCGCATGGGTTTTGAGCCGAGACAAGACCCTTCTAGCCTGGAGACGGTCAACGAATTCACCAAGAGAATGGAGTCTACCACCAAGGAAGCCAAGTTCGCAATCCGTAAAGTGCAGGAAAACATGACGAGGTACTACAATCGAAGAAGGTCTCCGGCCCCCATATTCCAACCAGGAGACCGGGTATACCTAGACATGTCAGATATCAAAACGACACGTCTATCTCTGAAGTTGTCACATCGCAGACTGGGACCCTTTGAAATCGAGCACCAAGTAGGGCTGTTAGCCTACTAACTCAAGTTGCCCCACAGATTGAGACAGTTGCACCCAGTGTTCAACGTGGTCAAGTTGTCCGCCGCTCTGGACAATCCGATACCAGGAAGGAAGCTATGAGCCCCACTGCCACCTATTGTCATCGACAGAGAACTGAAATGGAAGGTAGAGAAGATATTGGATAGTCGCTGGCACTGGAGGAGGTTCCAGTTCCTGATTAAGTGGAAAGGTTTCAGCAGAGAGCACAACTCTTAGGAGGTGGCCTCTGATATCAAGGTGCCAGACCTTGTTGCGGAATATTACTGAAAACACCCAGCTGCCCCAAGACACATCTGCTAGACAGACTTCGACACTCTTTTCAAGCCTGGAACCATTGCTTCAAGGTGCAGCAACCTTGGAGGGGGGGTAAATGTAAGAGGACCCCTAATCCACGACTCCGGAGCCCGTTCTAGAGCTCCGGAGCAACCCTGTAGCCGATCTAATATTACTATGTAATATTGGGTCTTACTCCTATCATTCCGAGAGCACTCCGTTGCCACCCAATGCACTTTCCTTGTTCAGACCCTAGTTACCGATACAGGGACATAAAGACACTGTAGTATATAATGTAGATTATTCTCTCCAGGAGCCTCATCTAATTCTCTGAGGAATCTCCTAGAGTCTTCCACTCTGGTCGCTCTTACACCCCTCACAGAAACTCTCACACCGACGGCTTGGCCCCTTTGTAGTAGAACAGCAGATCGGACCTATGGCCTATCGCTTAAGGCTGCCATACTGAATGAAGCAACTCCATCTAGTATTCAACGTAGTGAAGCTCACTCTGGCTCTGAATGACCCGATTATAGGATGCAAAACAAAAGATCACCCACCGCCCATAGTCATCAACAGAGAAGTGGAGTGAGAAATAGAGAAAATACTCGATAGTTGTTGGCACTGGAGAAGATTCCAGTATCTCATTAAGTGAAAGGGATACGGCCGCAAACACCCCAGAGCTCCAAGACACATCTGACACACTGAGTTCAACAACATTTTTCATTCCAAGTCCATTGCTCCGAGACGTAGCAACCTTGAAAGGGGGGTGAATGTAAAGGGACACCTCTATTTCTATCCCTGAACAGCATGACAACACTCCAGAGCTACCTTAGCCTGTTTAACTAGTAATACTTAAACACACTAGTTTAGCTCCAATCCCGCTCACCCTAATACTAAGGAATATATATAATGTAAAAGATCCCTCCAGGAGCCTTATCCTAATCTCTGAGGATTCTCCTGGAGATGAGTTGTATCATAACTACTAACTGTAATATTAACTGAGGATTCTTCTAGAGTCTCGTGCCCAGTTGCCTGTGAGGGCAACTGGAATAGAGCACTCTGGAAGATTCCTCAGAGAATTAGATGAGGCTCCTGGAAGGAATAATCTACAATATATACTAAAATGTCCTTGCATTCCATTCTTTAGTAACCAGGGGCTGCACAATGAAATTGTGTTGGGAGACAATGGGGGGTACTCCAGAGTCATATATGAGGGGTCCCCTTACATTGCTCTTACATGAGGGGTCCTCTTATAGTTGCTCTTTTGTCTGCACCCCTAACACCAAACCTTACAGATGTGATATAATCCAAGTATGTACTTAGCTAAGCTTTTCCAGTCTGCTGTCCTATCATATAACAGAAAATAATAATTTAATAATATAATTTCTCTTATATTTTATATTATCACTAAATTTTGCTCCTGAACTTCTGTTGTCTACTCCTATAGAATCATAATATAGACTATGTAAGAGGACCCCTCACACATGACTCCAGAGCACCCCCTGTTGCCTCCCAACACAAATTCATTGTACAGCCCCTGGTTACCAAAGAATGAAATGCATAGTATATATTGTAGATTATTCCCTCCAGAAGCCTTATCTAATTCTCTGAAGAATCTCCTGGAGGTAAGTTGTAACATATTCCATAGTATAATTTATCTGAGAAATCTCCTGGAGTGCTCTGCTCCAGTCGCCCTTACAGACTAGTTACTTATACTCCTCCTATTCCAAACTTAGTATAAGTACTCCATTAGTTACATCCTAGTTCCTTAGTTCATAGATTAACGTCTATAATGTCTTTAACGTCTTTTACGTGTCCTATCCTTACTCCTATCAATCTATACCACTCCTCTCCTGAACTTCTGGCAACAATTCAGTCCTCCTGAAATATATAACCACATACGCAACAGAAGATTGAGGCACAGTATATGTAAGGGGACAGCCTGAGATCGCTTAGATAACCTAGTAGGGTTTGCATCAGCTGGCATTCCTATGGATCCTCAGAGTTCGCGGTCTATAGTTCCCTTCCCTCTAGTTTGGGTCTCCATCACAGTACTACATAGCTATATCTGGTAGTATAGTTATTATTGTCCTGATGTACATGTCCATGGTGACTGGCGCACAGACCAGGCTAGTCTAATATAAGTAGCTAGTGATGTATGGTAGAATACCTTACCTCAATAATAGTTTGAGCTCCTGGGCTATCCATCGCTCTGACTTAAGATGCCTCATCTATTATATTCGAGTGTGTTCTGGTGTACCTCCGAGTGCGCCCTTACAGTACACAAGCTAAGGCTAAGGTTGTTTCCCACTTTTGTTGTTAACTCCCTTTCATTCCAGAGTAACTCTGTTCCACTCCAGGTCACTCCGCTCCTGCTCTGCATGTTTCTGACATGTCCTCTCCAAAGCCTGCCCAAGTTGCATTTGCTATTTCTTTCTAGATTGAGTTCTGGGTATATTCAGTGTTTTACTCAAGACATCCCCCTGGGCCCAGTCTTTTTACTCTCAATAGATCTGCTGAAAGAGTGCAAAAGGGAATTGCATACTGGGACAAACAAAATAATGATGTGCCAGCTCCCAATTGCATACTAAAGGTCTGAGAGGAGATAATCAAAGATGAAGGTTTATAAATAATTAAAAAAGTAGAATTATACACAGCTCCAATAAAGTATATGTTGGTTGTTGTAAAATGAATGTAAGATCTCTCTAGATTGTTGTTGCATAGTGTAAGGGCGACCGGAGCAGAGCACTCTAGGAGATTCCTTAGAGAATTAGATGAGGCTCCTAGAGGGAATAATCTATAATATATACTATGCATTCCATTCTTTGGTAACTAGGGGCTGCACAATGAATTTGTGTTGGGAGGCAACAGGGGGTGCTCTGGAGTCATGTGTGAGAGGTCCCCTTACACATAGCCTCCTTAAGGTGTTAACCTTTATGCACTATATATCACAAAAGGTCACTTACTAATTTGTAATGGATGATTTGATACTTCAAAGAGTTCAAAAATACAAAGTTAAATAAGTGACAAAAGATGCTGTTAAGTCTGAGGTCTAATCCTCAGACAGGGAGTCCTTATATACAGAATTGTGATGGTCTGTGTACTAGGACAAATCATTACATGCTACTACCTATTGTTCTATATATAGTAGTGCCTTTGTGCTAGGAATAGTGATAACTTAACCATATGGAGGCTGTCCTTTGTTCTAAGAAAAGGACAGATGACTATCTTATGGGTAATTAATGAAGTCCATATACAAATATTGAGGCCTTCATATCTCTACTGATATTGATCACCTTGAGGTTGTTCTAGGCTCATTCTGAGTGGTATAAAGAGGGCTTCTACTGAGCCTAGAACTGAAGCTTATATTGTGGCGGTTTCCGAGATATTAGCAATTTAATAAATGGTACTATGGTGGTTACTGTAAGGGGATATCTAGGATTGTGCTTAGTAAGTTCTGAGGGTCTGTTCTATTAGTGGCCCAGTGACAGATCGTATATTGCACTCCCACTGTTCCTAAGTCTTCCCTGTCTATGTCATGTAGTATGATGCCTTCTAATCTATAATTGGACAATTGTGATTACTGATCTATGCACATGTGACTGTGTGTGTGATCGTCTAGTATAGAATATATATACTAGCAAGCTGTCATAGATATACTTCACTTGAATCTCAACTTAGCTTCCAGGACTATCCATTAGCTTAAAGGGTGATTGCCCCTGAGTAACTCCCTTACAGTTACCAGTTGTTCTGCCTAATATCTCGGCCAATACTGATTGCTTTGAGACGTGACTAGTATCTATCAAAAGGTCTTTTCAAGGGCTTTCTGTAGCTGTTAAGACCGTGAGAATCATCAAAGAATTGGTGGAGATATGGCCAAATGAAGTTTGTGACAGACTCAAGATTACCATCTTTATCTACAGCCTGGCAAGAGGCTCGAGACCCACCTATCATATGAGAGAGGATTCCCAGAGTAGGACTAGAAGAGTGGTCACCTAGTGTTTAGGAGTAGTGCTGCCTTATTCATTTGGCCTTGTTATATTTGAGAATTCGGAGGTTTTTTTTGTCTTGCTTTCTTTGTTGTTTCTTTGCTTTGTAATCATAATAAAATACTCTAGGGCACAGAGAGAAACTAAAGCATCATACCTCCATCACCATCCCTTTCTGCTGCTCTAGAGCTTAATAGCTATCTTGAGTGACTAAGTCTCTATTTTTCTAAGTATTCTTCTTTACTTTCTAAAAACCACCATATCTCTCCCTCTACAGGAATTCGAGCCCCAATGGACTTGGGCATTCACTTACGCTAGGAGTTAACCACTCACTATATGTTATTGGAGTCGGCTTCTAGTTATATGGTTAGCTAAAGAAGAGCCTACACAACAGCACAGGAGTTCTAGGTAGTTCTTCTGTATCGATGGCAAGCTAGACTACTAGACTAGGTAAGGGCAGTAGTATTACAACGCAAAATGAATGCACATCTTAGAAAGCCTATTATAGTGAGATCTATCTCAAGTGGATTCATAAAATACTTTGTTATTATTTCTTTCAGTTATTTGTGTTCCACCCCTCTATCCCCCCTTTTCTCAAGCCCCCTTCGTTATTTGATCATCTCCCCAGTGTGTAAGGGCGACTGGGGCACAAGACTCCAGGAGAATCCTTAGTTAATATTACAGTTAGTAATTATGATACAACTCACCTCCAGGAGAATCCTCAGAGATTAGGATAAGGCTCCTAAAAGGATCTTCCATATTATATACTAGGTTTACATTTTTTGTGTCAGGGTCAGTGTGATTGGAGCTATACTAGTATGTTTAAGTATTACTTTAGTAATACTTGAACAGGCTTAGGTTGCTCTGGAGCATCATTATACAGTTTAGAGGTAGAAATAGAGCTGTCCCCTTATACAGTGCCTACTTGTTTAGTGTACAATTGTGAAACATTTCGGAGATTTTTCTATTTTCATTTTTTATCACCATTGTCTTGTGATCAATTCCCTTTGATCCCTATCAGCATCCCCACTGCTATTTCCTTTTAGAATCTTCTTTATCCTTTGTTAGTTTTCTCTCTGTTGCTGGCTTGTGATTTAGAACTCCTTAGTATCACAAAAGGTCACTTACTTATTTGTGATTGATGTTTTAGAACTTGAAAGGTTCAAAAATACAAAGTTTAGACAGTGACAAAAGAAGTTGTTAAGTCTAAGGTCTAATCCTCAGACTATGAGTTCTTAAATACAGCAAAGTGATAGTCTGTACACTAGGACAGATCATCACATGCTACTATCAATTGTTCTACATATGGTAGTGCCTTTGTACTGTAAATAGTGATAACTTAACCTTATGGAGGCTGTCTTTTGTTCTAAGAAAAGGACAGATGACTATTTATGGGTAATTAATAAAATCTATGTACAAACATTGAGGCCTTCATATCTCCACTAATATTAGTTGCCTTGAGGTCATTTTAGGCTCATTCTGAGCTATATAAAGAGGGCTTCTGATGAGCCTAGAACCAAAGCATTGATCATAGCAGTTTTGAGATATTGGTAATTTAATAAACAGTACTATAGTAGTTACCAGTTGATCTGCCTGATATCTCAGCTAATGTAAGAGCGACTAGGCACGAGACTCCAGGAGAATCCTCAGTTAATATTACAGTTAGTAGTTATGATATAACTCACCTCCAGGAGAATCCTCAGAGATTAGGATGAGGCTCCTGAAGAGATCTTTTATATTATATACATCCCTTAGTGTCAGGGTGAGTGGGATTGGAGCTAAACTAATGTGTTTAAGTATTACTAGTTAAACAGGCTAAGGTAGCTCCAGAGTGTTGTCATGCCGTTCAGGGGTAGAAATAGAGATGTCCCCTTACAGCTAATATTGATTGCCTTGAGATATGACTGTATAAGGAGACCCCTCACACATGACTCTAGAGCCCATATTAGCCTCTGTTAGGGTGCTGTCACACACAAGGCAAAGACCCTTAAGCTTTGATGAGTAGTCCCAGAAGCTAAGGTGAGATTCAACTGAGGTATATCTACGACAGAATACTAGTATTTATACTACTAGAATGTCAAGGCACGGATCATACGGTGCCTGACAGATAATCACACGAAGTCCAATATTAGAACTAGAGGCATCGCACGATGTGTTACAGAAGGGAAAGGAAGAAGAGAGTGAGAACGCAATCAGAAGAATAACGGCCCTTAGGTGGGAGCCTACCTAACTTACTAAGTGTACCTCTAGGGTGTTCCCTTACAGCCTCCCAGAGAGACCCTGCAGCTAATCAAATATTACTATGTAATATTTAAACTCACTCCATTGTTCTAAGCATACTTCGTTGTCTCTTATACAATTTCATTGTTCAGACCCTGGTTACCAAAAGCAGGGACGTGAGGACACTGTAATATATATATTGTAGATTATTCCCTCTAAGAGCCTTATCTAATTCTCTGAGGAATTTCCTGGAGGTAGGTTATAACATATTCCATATAGTATAATTTAACTGAGGAATCTTCTGGAGTGCTCTTGTAAGAAAGCTAAACTCCAAGCCGGAATAAAGCCAACTGCCCTTTGTTCAGCGATTGACAAAGAGAACTCAATAGAGTTCCATTAGATTCTCTATACTACTTATACAATTACTACATAGTCTGTGTACTACTTTCCCATGACTATCATGTGACCTATCATGTGACATCATGTGATGTGACACTTGTGACACTTTCCCACACTCTCTTCTGTGTAGTAAGTCCAAGATAAAAGAAAAAGAAAAGAAAAGAAATATAAATATTGACTTAGCTATTTTGCCAAGTCATGACAGCTCTGCTCTGGTTGCCCTTACAGACTAACATCAATTGAAAGGTCTTTTTGAGGGCTTTCCATAGTTGTTGAGACCATGAGAATTGTTGAAGAATCAATGGAGATATAGCCAAATGAAGTTTGTGATAGTTAGGTGATTGTAAAATATTCTAGAAGGACATGTGACTATGGGACTTTTGGGCATAGACTATATAAGAATAGTATAAGTAGTAGGTAAAATACAATAGGAAACTCTATCAAGTTCTTCCTAAACATTTACCTATGGTGAACTCTAAGATCTTCACAGTCTAATATTAACACAAATGCTACTTTCTACAGTAAATTTGCTTGTAGTATAACAGTGCACAATTGGGAACTAGTACCATATCTTATTGTTTGTCCTAGTATACAATTCCCATTTGCACCCTTTTAACACCAACTTAGGAGAGAAATAATATTGACAAAATAAAAATACAAGTATTACAAAAAGCCACTTACTATTAGGAAACCACTCAGAGGCAATAACCCTTAAAGCTAGGTAAGAGTCCCAGAAGCTAAGTGTCATATGACAGAAAATACCTATTTAATAATATAATATTTTATATTATTACTAATTTTTCACTCCTAAACTCCTGTTGTCTACTCCTATAGGATCACAATGTAGACTAGTTACTTATATAAGTACTCCAGTAGTTACATCCTAGTTCCTTAGTTTGTAAATTAAAGTCATTTATGTTATTTACCATCTATCCTTACTCCTATCAATCTATATACCACTCTACTCCTGAACTCCTGGCAACAATTTTGTCCTTCTAAAATACATAACCACACACGTGACAGTAGATCGAGGTACAACACACATGTCACAAACTTTATTCAGCCATATCTTCACCAATTCTTCGACAATTCTCACAGTCTTAATGGTTATGGAAAGCCCTTGAAAAGACCTTTTGATAGATACTAGTCACGTCTTGAAGCAATCAGTATTGGCTGAGATATTAGGCAGAACAACTGGTAACTACTATAGTACCATTTATTAAATTGCCAATATCTCGGAAACTGCCATGATCTAAGCTTCAGTTCTAGGCTCAGCAGAAGCCCTCTTCATACCACTCAGAATGAGCTTAGAACAACCTCAAGGCAATTGATATCAGTGGAGATATGAAAGCCTTAATGTTTGCACATGGACTTTATTAATTACCTATAGATAGTCATCTGTTCTTTTCTTAGAACAAAGGACAGCCTTTATATGGTTAGGTTATCACTATTCCTAGCATAAAGGCACTACCATATGTAGAACAATAGGTAGTAGCATGTGATGATCTATCCTAGTGCACAGACTGTAAGGAGACAGTACTAGGATTGCTTAGATGACTTAGTAAGGTGTGTATTATCTAGCGTACCCATAGATCCTTGGAGTCTATGGTCCATAGTTCCCTTCCCTCTAGTTCAGGTCTGCCATCAGTACTATATAGCCTTATTAGGTATAGTAGTTATTAATGTCCTGATCTGTATTGTTATGACTTGACAAAACGGCTAAGTTATTATTTATATTTCTTTTCTTTTTCTTTTCTTTTCTTATTAGACTTACAACTACAAGAGAGAGTGTGGGAAAGTATCATGTGACTTTGTCACAATGTCACAATAGGTATGATGGATGTCACATCACAGTTACAGTGTGTCACATGATTAGAGTAACATATGGACCATGGGAGAGTAAGTGCATAGCCACAGTAGTGAAATGTATAAGTAGTAGAAAATTAAACGAGAACTCCATCAAGTTCTTTTTGTCAAACACTGAACAAAGAGCAGTTGGCTTAATTCCGGCATAGAGTTTGGCTCTCTGACATGCGTGGCCATAGCGACCAGCATACAGAACAGGCTAGTCTAGTATATATAGCTAGTAATGTATAGTAGAATACTTTACCTCAACATTGATTAGAGCTCCTGGGCTATACATTACTCTTACTTAAGACACCTCCTTTACTAACATCGAGTATGTTCTGGGTCGCCTCTAAGTGATCCCCTTACACAGACCATCACAATTCTGTATATAAGGACTCCCTGTCTGAGGATTAGACCTCAGACTTAACAACATCATTTGCTGCTTGTCTAACTTCACTTTTTTGAGCTTTTCAAATATCCAAACCATCAATTACAAATCAGTAAGTAGCCATTTGTGATAGCATGAGCTGAGGCCAAGGTTGTTGCCCCACTTTTGTTGTCAACTCCCTTCCACTCTGGAGTAATTCCATCCTACTCCGGGTAACTCTGCCTCGCTCCACTCAGTCCTTGACACTCAGGTGATATTCAAGTAAGGATCGATCTACCTATACAAGTGACTATATATACTATAATCGATGGTCTGTGTACCATAGTTACATAAGCACTAACTAATAATACTGCTAGTCCTATTTATAGAACAGGCACCATCAAGGTGATACCAGATAAGAGAGTAAAGGAGAAATAGGAAGGCAACTTACTAAGTTAGATTAGCCCTTTAGATTGGAGCTTACTCAGCAGTCTAGGCTGTTCCTAGGGTATCCCCTTACACTTACTGATTTGTGATTGGTTGATTTATATTCAAATAGCTCAAAAAAGTGAAGTTTAGACAGCAGCAAAAGATGTTGTTAAGTTTGAGGTCTAATCCTTAGACTATGGGTCCTTATATATAGAATTGTAATGGTCTATGCACTAGAACAGATCATCACATGCTACTACCTATTGTTCTATGTATAGTAGTGCCTTTGTACTTAAAAATACAATAACTTAACCATATAGAGGTTGTCCTTTATTCTAAGAAAAGGCAAATAATTATTTATGGATAATTAATCAAGTCTATGTGTTAAGACTCTAGACCTCACAGTTGAATATGCATTTCAACTTGAAGCCTATATCTAATAGACTTTGAGTAGTACTCTTGAGGTTGTCCTAAGACAAGTAGGAGTACCAATTCCTCAGAGTAAGATTTTACAGAGGAAATACAGAAAGAGAGAACTTGCTGTTCTCTTCTTTTTCTGGTCTGTATTTATCCTAACTAGGTGTTGTGACTATGTTACAATGTGGTAATACTACTTGTAACTACTAGTGACTAGTTAAGTGATAGTCCAGTGACAGAGACAACTAAGGGTAACAAGTCGAGTTATTGTCTAATAATGGGTTAGTCCAATGTTGTCCCATTTAGAGTAGGTTCAAAGATAAAAGAGAAAAATAGTCTGAGATTTCTCTGAAGAGTTCTATTCAGATGCCCTTTGTCCATTCTAGAGTCCTTTAGACATTCAATGCATTACTGCATTATAATGTCTTTATCCAACAATACCATTATCTCATCTATTAACTACTCATTGTCTGACCATGGTTGATAATAGCCATAGTCCCACTCAATGTTCATAACACTATGTGCAAACATTGAGGACTTCATATCTCCACTGATACTGCCTTGAGGTCATTCTAGGCTCATTTTAAGTAGTATAAAGAGAGCTTTTTCTGTGCCTAGAAGCA
>Ga0153970_1000012_pt1 | contig 22207 bp, 21 predicted proteins | sample TSGA054MetaG_FD_102280 | JGI IMG/M metagenome (GOLD analysis project Ga0153970, IMG submission 102280) | Attine ant fungus gardens microbial communities from Georgia, USA - TSGA054 MetaG | ecosystem: Host-associated > Fungi > Mycelium > Unclassified | place: USA: Georgia, George L Smith State...
AAGCATCGATCATGGCGGTTTCCGAGATATTAGCAATTTAATAAATGGTAACATGGTGGTTACCAGTTGATCTGCTTAATATCTCGGCCATTATTGATCGCCTCGAGACATGACTGGTATAGATTGAAAGGTCTTCTTAAGGGCTTTAAGCTGGCTTTGAGACCGTGGGAATCGTCGAAGAATTGGTGGAGATATGACTGAATGAAGTTTGTGACATTTTCCATTGACCATATACTTAGCTTGGGGATTGTCAACACCATATGGACCATGTAGTATATACTTGGTGACTTTTGCATAGAGAAGTGGCTGTAGTTGAGGATCAGGAAGTTGAGCTGAGATCATAGAGTTTATATAATGAGAGTCTCGAATATGATGTTGAGAATGTAGAAAGATAAGCAGGTAGATATGGAGAAGACCTCTCTTCTGGAACTCAATGGTGTGAATATGAGCTACAGTAGTACCAAAGAAACCATTATCAATGAGCTTAAGGAGTGCTTTTTTCTTCTGCTCAAAAACCCGTAATATAATATTAGGACAATCAGTAGCTGTTTGCCCAGGAAAGAGACTATGGATGATTTCTGGCTACTTGGGAATAGCAGTCATAGTAAGGAAGAGATCTGGTTTGTGGAAGTGTCTGCAAATGGCCATAGCATTCTAGAACAACTGGGTCATAAATCTAGAACTTCCCACATGAGAAGAAGGAAGAATGAGTTTGTGTCCCAAAGGTCCAACATCTTCTCTATCATGCCTATCATGCACAGTAGCATCCTGTAGTCCCTGGTAGAGCTCAGATCTAAGAGTATGTTGATGTGTTCTAGCCCAGTTGAGTTTTCTCTGCTCACAATTTGCCCATGCATCAACTACAAACTGCTAGAATAGCTTTCCACCATAGAAGAGAGATGGCTAAGGACCATCTCTGACATGAAGACAATAGGCATAGTAGCAGGTATTAGATACTACCTGTGAGTGGGCCCATTCCTCCCCATCTCTTTGCCTTGCATTCTCTTCTTGTTCTCTAAGTTGAGCCCCATGGATTGGAATTCTTGGATACCACCCATTTTCCCCCTTTGGAAACAACAAAACATAATGGAGAGCAGCATATAAAGGGCTATTCTGGCTAATCTGTTCAAGTTGTCCTCCTCTTACCCATAATACCACATCTCTATTATCCAATGCATAGTGTACTCTATCCTCTGGAATAATGATTGCAATCTCCTCAGCTGTTGGCAGGTTATGGGTTCTTTGATCCTGTTGCAAATTCACATGTAGCCTAATTGTGATCTCCTTCTGCTCCTCTATTGGCTTTTTCCTAATAAGTTCATAGGCATAACAATAATGACCAATATATGGGTAGTTATCCAAGAGCATTGTCTGAAGATTATCCATCACCACAGGATCCAGGTTTCTGTTATTGAGTCTCCTGACATTAAGCTGCTCTGCTGTATCAAGAATGTAGATTTGTGTATATATTGGAGTTTGATCACCATAAGGAAGAAGAGCACTAGTAAGATGATGAAGCTCTTCCTGAATCTTGAAACAGTAGGGGCCAGACTGTCTAGTGACTAAGTTGTTAATTTTAACTCCCACTGAAGTCATAGCAAAAGCTGCATTATATTGCTGTATGTTATTATGAAATTCTCTTGAGGAATAATCATCTCCAGTTAAGTAGTTATGAAGAATTCCAGTAAGTGGTTGAAGGGAAGATAGTTGAATCTGTCCTTGCAGACAGCACATGCCAAACTTAGGGAGATTGACCAATGAGGATCTTAGCTTCTCACAATCAAAGTGAAGAGCATGACAGTAAGGACAGGTAATAGTTAACATACCCAAGTTGAGATAGTGAATATTGTTCTCTAGGAATGGCTGTCCAGCTGGTGGGTAAGGTATAGGCTGAAGAACAGGTGGTAGGATATCATCTGGAATAATGGCATCTTGAATCTAGTTTAACTGTTAACAATGTAGAGTTTTGGTATTCAAAGATTATTATATCTGAATCACATTATCTTGCATATCTAACTCTTGAATATTTCCTTCCTCAACATCCTATTAAAATTAATCAATATTCATTTATAGACAATGAGTAAAATATGTTACTCACAACTCTCAGAATGTTTTCTTGCATATTTTGATCCACATATAGATCCCCATTACCTTTTCTATTCTGCTATTCTTCATAGTCAAGAGCATCTCTATTCTTATTTCTCCATTCCTCTATTATTTGATTGATTTGAACTACATGAGCAGGTTCAACTCTTCTTGCTGCTTGTACCACTTCTAACTGTTCCACTACTCTCTGTTGCTATGACTGTCTCTCTTCCACCTGTTTCTATCTTTCTGTCTCTACTCTTGTGATTTGCAAATGATCAAGAAGTTGATTTTGTTGAGCAAGTTGACATTGGCATAAGTCAAATATAGCATCATTAAGGTTTTGTGAAATATATGCAGAAGTTAAGTAGAATTTAGTTCTTCTTCTTCCTCTTCCTCTATTCAAGACAGAAGCAGCAGGTTATTGATCTCTCTGTGCTCGTTCCTCAACTCTCCTAGCTTGGCATCCTTCTTCAATAGCATCCATATCTCATAATTGTCTTACTGTTTACTTACAGCTACTCTAAGAAAAAAGATATACTATTGCCCCTAAGAAGGAGACCCCTACTCTAGACCTCTCTCTTAATGAGCAGTTGTTAATCCTGTGTATATACAGATTACAATGGACCCCTAGCACCAGGTTTATAATAGAAAAGTTTACAGGTATACTATTGTAGCACTGCTCAAAGAAAGAGTCCTTTTGGGAGAGGAGACCTAAGCTTAGTCACACACTCCAAGCTCTACACCACAGTTGTAGAGTACTGTCCCCTTTACACCTAGGGCCTGGCTTCCAGTCAAGGTATATAGAGTAAGTAGAGAGGTATAAGAGAGCAAAGAAGAGGGTAGAGGAGGGTGAGGAATAGTAACTATGATTTGAGAGAAAAAACTCAATGATGAGCTGGCATTGTTTGTACATGTTGTGTTCCTCTTACACATGCATTTGGATTGAAAATTATGAAAAAAGGAGGGTTGTGGTAGTTAAATATTTATTTAAAAAGTTTTTAAATAAGGAAAAAAAAAGAGTGTCAATTACTAATTTCTTCAAAATTATCTATATTTTTCCTGATTTCATTTGAATTTTGTAGAATTATATAGTGGAAAGAGTGTGTGTGGGAATGCTTAGGTAAAATTTAGTTAGTAGTTAGTTAGTGGCATCATCCTATGTTCAGTACAGCATATTGTTACAAACTTTATTTGGTCATATCTCCATCAATTCTTTGACGATTCTTATGGTCTCAAAAGCTACGGAAAGCCCTCAAAAAGACCTTTTGATCAATGTCAATCATGTCTTGAGGCAATCAATATTGGCCAAGATATTAAGCAGATCAACTGGTAACCACCATGTTACTGTTTATTAAATTGCTAATATCTTGGAAACTGCCATAATATATGCTTTGGTTCTAGGCTCAGCAGAAGCCTTCTTCATAACGCTCAGAATGAGCCCAGAACAACCTCAAGGCAATTAATATTAGTAGAGATATGAAGGCCTCAATGTTTGCACATGGACTTTATTAATTAGTCATCTGTCCTTTTCTTAGAACAAAGGACAGCCTCCATATGGTTAGGTTATCACTATTTTAAGTACAAAAGCACTACCATATGTAGAACAATAGGTAGTAGCATGTGATAATCTGTTCTAGTATACAAACTATTACAATTATGTATATAAGGACTCATAGTCTGAGGATTAGACCTCAGACTTAACAACATCTTTTGTTACTTGTCTAACTTTGCATTTTTGAACTCTTTAAAGTATTAAAGTACTCATTACAAATAGTAAGTGACCATTTGTGATATATACATACTAGACAAGGTTTTTATCTGGGCCTCTAGCCCTTCTTGAATCCTCTACTAATTCTGTAATATTAAGTTTGTGCTGAAGTCAGTCCACTATGTTTCCTTCCTACAACACTCCATGTAACAGTAAGTAATGTTGTTTATCAGGTCACTTTGCTCTCTTCTAACAACAGTCTGTGCAGTTGTAGATAGTATCATTGATCAGGTCGCTTTGTTTCCTTCTAATAATAGTCTGCAACACAGTGAGCAATATTGTATATCAGGTCGCTCTGCTCCCTTTCTATACTGATAGTTTGCATTATTGTAAGTCAGGTCGCTCTGCTCCCTTTCTAAGTAAGGCCACAGTTAGCTCTCTTTGCTCACTGTCTATTCCAATTTTATTCCAATTTTTCCTAATTTATTTGAATTTCTTCTGAATTTATTTGAATTTTTAATTAAAAAAAATTGATTGAAAAGAAAGAGAATGCTGACCAATGCTTGTAAAGTGTCGGCTAAGCATTGGGTAAGCAGGCATCACTCCCACATTTGGTACAACATACATATTAGATTACTAAGCTATTAGACCATTAGTAGTCCACAACATGCTCTAGAGTAAGTGTTATAGAAATGCAATTGTACATTGGTATGGCTTGGAATTATCTAGTCATCTAGTCATCATCTAGTATCTAGTATCTAGTCTAGTCATTCACTAGTATTGTCATAACTTGGCAAAATAGCTAAGTCAATATTTGTATTTCTTTTCTTTTCTTTTCTTTTCTGGACTTACTATATAAGAATAGAGCACAAGAAAGTATCATGTGACTAAGTGTCACAAAGGTCACAGGTCATAGTCAGGTAATGTCACATAACTAAGTCACATGAAGACCATGGGAAAGTAGTACACAGACCATGTAGTAGTTGTATAAGTAGTATACAGAATTAAATCAAAACTCTATTGAGTTCTCCTTGTCAACTCAGACTTGAAGGGTAATTAAGTCGTCTAGGCTAAGTTGCTACAAGTATGTATGCTGCAAGGAACATGGAATAATGGTGTTGACTATTTACTAGTTTACTAGTGTTAAATTAAAATAATTATTATACTATGTATTGTCGTAGATTAATATATAAGCCATACTTATATAAGCATGCTTACTTCTTCATCTCAACTGCCACATCAATAGGACTTCTTTGCTTCTCTCAAGATCTCCCTTTCCTATTAAGCTTACTATTAATATCTGTTGAATAACCTGGTGAGTGGGCATTATTTGTTCCTACTGTAATTGCTGCTCTCCATCCTTTTAACAACTAGTTCACTAGTACAAGGTTTTCATCTGGGCCTCTGGTCCATCTAGAACCCTCTACTAGTTCTGTGTTATTAAGTTTATGTTAAAGTTAGTTCACTTTGCTCCCTTCCTACAACAGTCTGTATTATAGTAAGTAGTGCTGTCTATTAGGTTGCTTTTCTCCCTTCCTACAATAGTGTTTGTAGTGCTATATATTAGGTCACTTTGCTCATTACCTGTTTCAATTTTACAATAATTTTTTCTAATTTATTGAATTTTATAGAGTTTTTGAGTGAAAAGAGAGGCTGTATAAAAAAAGGTGCTTAGTCAAATTATGTGTCAACTGCCATCATCCCACATTTGGTCTTCCATATAGATGCTGGCATTATTTGTATATATTATATCCCTCCCATATATCTATTTATGAAAAGAGAAAGGTTGTCATGATTGAATATACCATTAAAATCTGAAAAATAAGAAGAGAAAAGAGAAACATTTTTCTTTAGATTTTACTGAATTTATTTGAATTTTATGGAATTTTTCAAGAGAGTATATAAAGAAAGCTGCTTGGTTAGTTCTAAGTCAGTAGCCATCATCCTACATTGGTCTCATATACATACTAGTACAAGATTTTTATCTGGGTTTCTGGCCTATCTAGAACTCTCTACTAATTCTGTGATATTAAGTTTGTATTGAAGTTAGTCTACTTTGCTCCCTTCCAACAATAGTCTGCACAACAGTGAGCAATATTGTTCATCAGATTACTGTGCTCTCTTCCTACAATAGTGAGGCCATAGTCAGCTCACTTTGCTCACTACTTGTTTCAATTTATTCCAATTATCCCAATTTATTTGAATTTTATAGAGTGGAATTTTTCAGTAAAAAAGGAAGTTATGTAAGATTGTTATCTAGGTCTCTGGCCTGGCTTGATCCCTCTACTAGTTCTGTGTTATTAAAGTTGTGTTGAAGTCAGTCCACTATGCTTTCTTCCAACAGTCTATGAGGTTAAAGTCAGTCTACTTTCTGTTATACTAATTATTAAGTTTGTGTTACAGTTAGTTTGCTATATTTTCTTTCTTCATCTCTCAAATCATAAAAAATCAATCTCAAGTTCATTGTTAGATACATATACAATCTATAATCTAATACTATTGGATACTTCTTTATATACTACATTAAGTGTCCTTTTACTCTCTTGGCTCTGTTCTGAAAGAAGTACTGAGATGTTCAAAGGTGGAGTACATCTTAAAAAGGTCACATAAAGTTGTCCATGAAAGAACACTGATGTCTGCAAATTAATCCCCATATGCTCTACTGACTTGTTGATGGTTATAGCAAAGGCCAGCCTGACTGGGAATTGAGTGGCACAGGCAATATCTCTGCATTGGGTAATAACCTGATCCTTGGAATCAATACCACCTTATCTCTAAATCTCCTGTCCTTGCTAATAATCCTACACTGGAGCACCTTTCTCCTCATATTCAAAACCACCATTCTTGTCCCATTACAGAGTCCTTCTTCTGGATCCAAGTTCCTCAATAAGATAACTGGAGAGCCAACCTTGAGACAAAGTAAAGCAGAAGGCAATCCACTAGCATTAAGTTACTAAAGAAACTCTGCAGGATAGGCATGGTGTATTCCATCTTTTTCAGATACAGAGTCTATACTTCTTAGCATGTGAACCTCTGTATTGTTGAAGAATGGCCCCATTAATATCATAGACTTGATCATTTCTAGGACAGAGAATAATGCAATCCAAGAAGTACTAGTCATTTTGAGCCCTTGGGTTGCCAATTCCTGAATAGATCCTATTGATAAACTATAAACTGAGGAACTTGAATCATTTCATTGTCATCCATAGTTGACCTAGTACCAATCTCCAGCAACCACTGAACATACTGATTATCAGCTTCAGAGTGACCCAAGCACATATTCTGTCTAAGATACAAAAACTTGATATGTCCCTATAAGTTTTCTCTACAAAGAGATGCTGCTACCACTTGTTAATGTGTTCCTTTGGACACCATAGGCAAAGTCTGACAAAAATCCCCTCCAAATACCATTGTGATTCCACCAAATAGATAATTATTCTAGATAATATACTAATTCAAGAGCTATTAATTACTTACTTCATGTTAAATTAAATAATTATTGTATTGTATATTACTGTAGGTTAATATACGAGCCATGCTTACATAAGCACACTTGCTTCTTTATCTTAACTTCCACATCACAAAACCTCTTTGCTTCTCTTAAGATCTCTTTTTTTATCAGGCTGTTTATTAATATTTGTTAAATAACCCAGTGAGTAGACTATTATTTGTCTCTACTGTAATTGCTGCTCTCCATCCTTCTAATAGGTTATAGGCCCCAGTTTGCCCTGATCTCCTTTGGCACTCTTAAGCTGCTTCAATTGATGGAAAAGACTTGACTGGCTTGCCAATCTGTTGGGAATTGAGATAATCTTTCTGCTGAATTACCTCATGCTTACAGGATCTTCTACTCCTTTGCAGATGCTATGGCCCATGGCTGTTTAGGATAAAGCATTGCACATTCATTGCTGCATTTGCTCCCTAAACTAAGCTGATTTCTTGATGATAGCTATGATAAGTTTAATATTTACTATTCCTTGTTTCTCTGGCCCTGTTGTTTACCCATTCTGAGCAATCAGTGTGCAGTCCTGTCTTACTATGATCACCATGCCTAGTTCTCCTTATAATACCAAGGATATGCTTACTTCCTCTACTATCTTTTCTACTACAGATCAAGATGAGTACGCTAGATGTAACAGCCTTAACTTTCAGGCACTTGGGATAATGAACTCATCCCTAGCTCATAATATCCTTATACATGGAAAAGAGAATGTAGAGTCTCTCTGGAACTATTTGCACAATAATTATGGCTTTTCTGGGTCTGCTTCTGTTTTTGCAGACTATCAGTGCACTAGACACTTCCAGATTTCTAGGAATAGTGACCCTGCTCCTCAGATTGCAGAACTCAATACTCTCTATACCAGGCTAAAGAAGAACAAATGTAATGTCCCCTTTCTTATTTGTGCAATGACACTTTTATCTGCTATTCCTCAATCTTGGGATAACTTGGCTACCTCTATTCTTACTTCCCAGACCTTGCTTATCCAGTTGACTTGGGATTTTGTAAGCTTAGCCATTCAGTCTGAGTTCTCCCAAAGATTAACTAGTGCTCATACTGCTCATCACTCAGGTGTTCCTAAAGGTGATTGTCCTTCCTCTTGGAAAAAGAGCTCCTAGGATAAGTAGTAGCAGTGTCCTCAGAAGCAACAACAGCAGCAGTCACAAGGGAATTTCTTCCAGCAGCAAAAGAAAAAGCATAGTCAAGGAAAGCATAGTGATGAGTACCAAGCCTCTAGTGCCATCGCTTTTATAAGTATGGCTACTATTGTTCCTCCTACTCATTCTCTTCCTTCTAAGCCTCAGTCAAAAGCTAGAGCACCCAAGCTCACTGATTGGCTCTCTGAGCAATGCCCTTCTCAAATTGGTCCAATCCATGGTCTATTAGCACATGTACAAGATAGAGCATTAAAACTATATGATGAGCACTTGGCTAGGAAATTCCCTAATCCTACTCTTGTTGAGGTATCTGCCTCCAAAATCACTGAGCCTTCCTTAAAGGCTCCTCTCTCTTAGGTTCAAAGTAGTCCATTCAAAATGGATGTTGACCCACCTTCAGTGACAAACATATCTATTTTAGGGGAGTCAGCTAATGCTGATGATGTAATATCCTTGGAAAGCCCTGAGAATTGGAGCTTAAATATTCAAATTTCTGGATATGACCTATATGTACATTCCCCTACTATTTTTTACCATTCTCTAACTATCTCAGCTCAGTCTTTTACAACCTGCACTAATGTAATGGTTGCAACTAGGAACTTTGTAGCATCAAGCAGTGTAGTCTATATAGCTCAATATAACAATAAATTTGTGTTTCTTGCATTGCCTATAGCTAAGAACTTACAAAGATATAATAGAGTACTATGCACTACATACAAGGGTAAAGAAGCACCATATGGCTGCTCTTATAATGATGAATGGTTCTTGAACTCTGGTACCTCTGCCCATTTTACTCCTTTTGAGTCTAACTATTATCGATAGGCTGTGATAGCTCTTAGTGATCATTCTAGGTAGATGTTCAGGAAGAACTCAATGGAGTTCTTTGTTGGATTGAACTATTACTTATACTACTTTACAAGTGGCTGTACTCTAAAGTCCCGTGGTTACAAGTCTTTCCAGAATGTTCTATAGTCATATGACTCTGGTCACATGGTTTTCTTATTTAAGTTCCTACACTATTTATATCTTGACCCCATTATGTGTCTTGATGTTGTAGATCAGATGTTCAAATGCACGGAAAACTATTTCCTTCTTGGGGCTCTTATAACACTAACTTTGTTTATATAACTCAAGGAAATTATAGTTGCATTAAGACAGCCAATTCTAAAGCACTTCTTTTTATGGTTGCTGTAGGAACTATCCTTATAGAACATGAAATCATTGATCCTAAAGACAAGACAACTAGAACTGTTATCTCTAAACTATGGCCAATATACTGTGTTCCTGGCATGATCATGCATCCCCTCTCTACTAGACAGTTACTCCAATCTAGATTGAGTATAAAAGGTACAATGGATAGTTCAACCTTTTGTGACTCATCTGGTAATGCTGTTCTCTCTGTCCTACCTAATCTTTGGGGGAGTATCTAGATTGTGAGAACATATATCATTAAGAACAATGTTCTTAATCCTGTGAGCCTTGTTACAAGGCACCTAGATTATGAGACAATTCATCATCGACTTGGGCATATCTCTGATGAAGCCATGAAATATATTTCAGACAATGTTAAAGGTGCTGAAAAGATCTGCTTCCCTAACAAGAAGCATATATGCTGCAATTGCACTTTAGAAAAGCTGCACCAGCACAATTTCCCTAAGAACCCTAAGCATTCTAGTGAGACTCTTAGATTGATCCATTCAGATCTCCTTGAGCTTCCCACTTTGTCATACTCTAAGTATAAGTGGGTGATTACATTTCTTGATGACTATTCCTCCTATTGTAGAGTTGCTTTCTTATGCAAAAAATCAAATGCTATAAAAGCAATTAAAGCTGTTTTCTGGCTGTGGTCAAATACTGCTTCCCACTCTGTTAAATGCCTGTATACTGATAATGGGAGAGAGTATATAACATCAGAATTGCAATCCTTTTTATGTGAACAGGAAATTGTCCATGAGACAAGTATACTATATATATATCAACAAAATGGTTAAGCAGAATGGTTGAATCAGACACTGTTAGAAAAGGTGCAATCTATGTAACTTGAAGCATGCTTACTTGATTCCTGGTGGGAGTTTGCTTTTGCAATTGCTACTCATGTCTATAACCATACTCCCATTAAACATCTTAAATGGAAAACACCTTAGGAGATCTTCACAGGTGAAAAACCCAAAATATCATATCTCTATGTCTTTGGTTATGAAGCATATGTGTATCTCTCCAATAAAGTTCATGCAAATAAACTTATACTGTGCTCTAAACTAATGATATTTATTGGGTATGAGGATAATGGCTATAGATTTATTTGCCACATACAAGGGAATGTTATATTTTGCTCCACCCAAGCTATCTTTAATGAAGGACACTTTCCTAGATGTCTATCTTCTCACTCTAGAGAGCAAACGCCTTCTGGTAGACTAATCCCAGAGATAAAGTTGTCAGTACCTGGACCTTTTGGTGTAGATAAACCTACTCTAATACTCTAAACAGTTCCCAGTAAAAATTGAAGAGGTTGAAGATGTCAAAGATAAAGATATTGAGATGCTTTTCTCAAGCTCTCCTCCTTCTGAAGCTAGTCCCTCATAGTATACTTCTCCTCAGGTTCCAACTGTAATACCTCAAAAATGAGATAGTAACCCATAGCTAGGAGAAGATGTTTCTTCTCTGAGATATGGCTTGAGAAAATCAACCTGTGAGACTAGAGTCTCTCACAAAGAAGGCAATGTATATGGAGAGGATTGCCATTCCACAGATGTTTTGAGATGTCCTGAGTGGCAATGACATCCTGGTGAGGCTAATCCAGATATGGCATACAGAATGCTTGAGAATGCTTGTAGACACATTCAAGCATAGCCTGACTCTATTCCAATTGAAGGAGTATACTATCTATATAGTCAATGGGATAATACTGTTGAAATAAATAGAATCTGCTATGAAGTTGACTAGGTAGGACAATGACCTATCATAATTGACATAAAGAGAAATAGGATAGATGCTCCACTCCCAGCAGGCAAGTCAGCTACCATAGCTATTACCAATCATATGGTACACCTTGCAAGAGAAGAGGGAGTAGAGTATATTTGCTTTCTCTTGGCACTCAGAGCAACTAAGACTTATTTTCTACCAAAAACCTTTAAAGATATCACTAAACTACAAGCTGACTCTAAGAAAAGGTAGCTTAAACCTTGCCTTAAGGAACTGAAATTGCTCAAAGACAAAGATGTTTATGAGATTGTAGACCTTTCCAAGGGAAGGAAAGCAGTCAAGAACTACTGGGTATTTAACATCAAGCCTGATGGTTGTTATTAATCTCATCTTGTTGCCAAAGGATTTTCTCAAGTTGAAGGCATTGACTTTGATGAATTATTCTCTCTAGTTGTTTGCTATGAAACTATGTGACTGCTTTTTGCTGTTATTGCATTTGAGAATTTAGACATCCAAAGCATTGATGTTAAAATAGCCTACTTATATGGTGATCTAGATAAGGAAATCTATATGGAGCAGCCAGAAGGTTTCAAACTACCTGGGAAAGAAAACAAAGTCTAGCAACTTTGCAAAGCATTGTATAGCCTTAAACAAGCTGGCTTATCCTGGTGGCACACAATGACTAAGTCAATGTTTGCCCTAGGATTTAAGAGATGCAAATCCAATGCTGGCATATACTACTATCATGACAAAAAGACTAAAGCACTTGTTATAGCAATTGTCTATGTCAATAATGTTTGCTTTATAAATACTAAAGGTTCCTTGTTCCTCAATGAGTTGAAGTAGAAATTTATGGCTAGATGAGAATGTTGTGACCTTGGTGAAACCACAGAGTTCCTAGGTATGCACATAAGCCATGATTGTAAAAATCAAAAGATATTTATTGATCAATGTGAGTATTTGGAGAAGGTGCTAGCATACTTTAATGTTGTAACTAATCCTACTCATACTCTACTACTATCTGAGTTTAGCTTTAAACCAAATAAAAAGCAGTGTGATCTCAAATTTTGCCAAAAGTACCAATAACTAGTTGGTTCTCTAATATACTTGATAATTGGCTTGAGACCAGATATTGGCTTTGCAGTTGTCAAGTTAGCTCAACAAATGGCAAACCCTTCCAATGATTATTATCAAGTTAGGTTACACCTTTGTAGATACTTGCTTACTACTCGTAGATATCGGCTTGTCTATAATGGATTAAGCAATGAATTGCTTATAGCATACTTTGATTTTGATTGGGGCCAAGACCATGAGCATTGCAAGTCAACTACTACCTATTTTACTATGCTAGCTCAAGGAACCACTTCTTGGTTAAGTTGCAAATAGAAATCAGTAGTCCTCTCCTCTACTGAGGCTGAGTATATAGTGCTTTCTAATTGTAGTTGTCAACTCGTCTAGACATCAAATCTCTTAAGTGAGATTAATTTTGATATTTCTGTCCCTCACCTCTATGATGATAACCTTGGATTACTCTTCTGGAGTACTAACCTAGTGCAAGAAAAAAGGTCCAAACATATTGACATTTGGTATCACTATGTCAGGGATGCAATAGAGAATAACAAAATCAAACCATACTACATTGATGGAGCCAGGAACTCTGCTGATATCTTAACTAAGAATCTTGGCCAAGTACTGTTCCATCAATTCTATCCACTCCTTGGTTTGGAGATTCTCTAGACTCTTCTTTTAATTTATATTATCACTTAATGACTACTACTTTGAGTAAGTAGGAGTGTTAAATTAAATAATTATTATATTGTGTATTACTATAGGTTAATATACAAGCCATGCTTACATAAGCATGCTTGCTTCTTTGTCTTAACTACCATGTCATAAAGCCTCTCTGCTTTTCTTGAGATCTCTCTTTCCTATCAGGCTGTCTATCAATATCTGTTGGATAACCCAATGAGTGGGCCATCATTTGTTCCCACTGTAATTGCTGCTCTTCATCCTTCTAAAACTTTAAGCAAGTCTCTTAGATATTGATCAACAGCATCAATATCATACTTGTGCTATAAGACTCTAGACCTTAGTTGAATATATGTTTCGACTTAAAGCTTATATCTAACACTTAATATCTTCATGCTCCTTGTCAAAGGATCCAGTCAAGGTTTTTAGTGAAGTTATATCAGAGGAGAGATATCAATGAGACTTTGAGTAGCACTCTTGAGGTTGTCCTAGGATAAGTAAGAGTACTGATCCCTCAAAGTAATAAGAATACAGGGAGGAATACAGAAAGAGAGAACTTGCCATTCTCTTCTCTTTCTGGTCTGTATTTATCCTAACTAGATATTGTGACTATGTTACAATATGGTAATACTACTTGTAACTAAAGGTGATTAGTTAAGTAACAGTCCAGTGACAGAAGCTAAGAAGGTGACAAGTCGAGTTAGAGTCTATAAATAGGTTAGTCCGATGTTATCCCACTTAGATGAAGTTCAAATATAGAAAGAGAAATAGTCTGAGATTTCTCTAAAGAGTTCTATTTGTATCATGAGTTCATTGTCTCTTTAGAGTCTTTAGATATTCAGTGCATTACTGCATTGTGATATCCTCATCTAGCATTGCCAACATCTCATCTACTAACTACTTATTATCAGACCATGGCTGATAATAACCATAGTCCCACTCGATGTTTATAATATGTGCTACATAGAAACTTCATCCCAAATGATAACCCTAGTTTGTTGGAGAACTAGGAACATGTAACTATTATGTTTGAGACCAGTCACAGAGTCTTCATAGATAGAAAGAGGAATCTTAAAGCATGAGTAAGATATTCTTTCTCTATCTAACAAAAGAGCAACAATCCTAGATAATGTCACACATAGTGCTATCTAATCCCTTTTTTTAATCTCAGTAGCAATAGTATTATACAAAAATGTTTTTCCACAACTACCAGCAGCATAAATAAAGAAAAGATAACTTTGATTGTTGATGACAGACTCTAGGATAGTATCAAAAGTAGTAGCTTAGTCAGGATTGAAGATTGCCCTTTATTTATTCACTAAAGTTGCCATTTTATCTACATTATACTGCTCAGCCTGCAAGAGAGAATTAGGTATTCTATGAGCCTACTATTGCTGTGGAAGAGACATTGGTAGAAAATCAGCAAGACTTCTTCTCATTCCCACTAATATCCTATTGAGATCCCAAAGGCCATAATCATAAACATTATCCTCTGGTATCTCCTGGTCAGCTTGGTAGTAGTTCATATGACATAGTTTGTGCTTGACATCATCACATAATCCAGTCTTGAATTGATTCCAGAGAAGATGAGGCTTAGCTACTTCATTAGTTAGCAAGATGACTACTAATAACTGACAACATACTATTCTAGGCTATATTGCAATTGCTTCTTCCAAGCATATTCTTTACTCATGATTATCCTCCAGCAATCCCCTTGCTATATATGTCTTCTTGAATATAGCAAACACTTGGTTATTCTAGGTTCTCAAATGCTCCTAACTCTTTCCACCTTCAAATATAGTCAAAAGAAGTCATAAAAATAACTGCTCTCCCTTTGATGGTAACATAAAGTACATTCTCCAATTACCTTGGCCTGTTATCTTGGGTACCATGACTTGTCTTTGGCATTCCAGGTATAGTACTGAGGGAACTACTAGTAGATAAGGTCCATCATCATGTGCAGAGTTGTAGTCAAACCTAGCAATTTGTAGTGTCTTAGCCTGAGATAGCTTAGGTATTCTGTCATGACTTGGCAAAATAGCTAAGTCATTATTTAATATTTCTTTTCTTTTTCTTTTCTTTTCTTTATTACTAAGGTGGAGCATGGGAAAGTATCATGTGACTATCACAGAAATGTCATATCACAGTCACATCACATGGAGTCACAAGTCACAGTCACAGCATATGACAAAGGGATCAGCTAATCAGTAACATAAGGACTGTGAGAGACAAGGTGTATAGCCACAATAGTAATTGTATATATAGTATAACAAATCTAATGGGAACTCTATTGAGTTCTCTTTGTCAATTGCTGAACAAAGAGTAGTTGGCTTTATTCTAGCTTGGAGTTTAGCAACCTTACATATTCTCCAAGTCCAAGTTGATAAGGAGAACTCAATAGAGTTTCTGTTAGATTTAGTATACTATTTATACATAAGAAGTAACCCTAACCCTGCTATATAGTCCTATGCTTCCATATGAGTTACTTTTATCTCATACATTTATCAATAAGAAAAATAAAAGAAAAGAAATATAAAATAAATATAAATAATAACTTAGCCATTTTGTTAAGTCATAATACTACCCCCTCTTAAGTTTTCTTATCCTGAGGATTTCCACAACTCATAATATGGGTCAACTATGTTGTCTATTTCTTCCTCATCTTCTTTTATCCATTCTCTAATTTCTAAGTTCTTCTGCTCGATTTCTTTTTTCTCTTTGATTGTCTTTAAGGTTTGTTTTCTTTTTCCTCCTTTCCATCACTTCCAATTCCATTCTAACCTTTCCCAATATTCTTGGTCATACTTCTTATCTGACTATCCAAATAATTTTTTTGCCATAAGTCTTCCTGACAGTTCTTCTTGTCTGAATGTTCCTTTCTCTCATTCTTGCCTTGCTACATCTTCCATGTCTTACTAATATTCTCTCTCAAACTCTTTGATCACTTCTTTTGTGTTTTCCAAGTTTTTTCTTCCTTTCTAGATATCGAACTCTGCCATAAATCCCTTCTATCATACCAGGTACTTATTTTTGCCTCTAACTTTCTGCTTATTTAAAATCCTCTCTACTTTCCACTCCTCTTTTCCTTTGATTATCACTAGAGCCAGTTGCTCCTTTTTCTGCCCCTCTACTTGTCCTACATATCGTCATATTCTACTAACATTTACTACTAGATGCATTTTTATTGTACTTGGTAATTCCAGTTCTATTATGTTCAAGGATACTTGTAACTAAAGCGATTAATTTCACTTAATATTTTAGCACAGAGATTGTAAAACAAATGGTGAGTGCATAACCCTATACTATCTAGTACTAGTATGTATGTGAGACCAATGTGGGGAGATGGCACTGATAAATCCTAAGCATTCCCATACCCTCTCTTTTCACTCAAAAATGCAAATAAATTCAGGAAAAATTCAAATAAATTAGGAAAAATTAGAGGAAAATTGGAACAGGCAGTGAGCAAAGTGAGCTAACTGTGGTCTTACTGTTGTAGACAGGGAGCAAAGCAACCTGACTTACAACAGTGCAAACTACCAGTATAGAAAGGGAGTAGAGTGACTTGATACACAATATTGCTCACTATGTTGCAGACTATTGTTGGAAGAGAGCAAAGCAACCTGATAGACAACATTATCTGTAGCTGTATAGACTGTTGTTGGAAGAGAGCAAAGCAATCTAATAGACAACACTGCTCACTATTACACAGACTGTTGTAGGAAGAGAGCATAGTAGACTGATTTCAATGTAAACTTAATAATGCAGAATTAGTAGAGAGTTCTAAATAGGCTAGAGACCCAGATGAAAACCTTGTCTAGTCTAGTATATATGCTGCGTTGCATGTGGAAATGATGGCACTGACACATAGTTCAACTTTTCATATACCTTCTCTTTTTACTCAAATTCACTCAAATAAATTCTATAAAATTCAGATAATTTCTGTAAAATCCAAAGAAAAATGGTAATTGACTTTCTCTTTTCTCTTCTTTTTCAAATGAGTTTTAATGGCATATTCAATTAAAACAACCCTTCTCTTTTCATAATTTAACCCAAATGAATATGTAAGAGGGATATAATATGTACAAACAATGCCAGCTCATCATTGAGTTCACTTTCTTAAATTATAATCACTATTCCCTATCCTCCTCTACTCTCCTCTTTGCTCTCTTATATCCTTTTACTCTCTCTATACCTTAACTGGAAGCCAGGCCCTAGGTGTAAAGGGGACAGTACTCTACAACTGTGGTGTAGAGCTTGGAGTATGTGACTAAGCTCAGGTTTCCTCTCTTAGAAGGACCGTTTCCTTAAGTGGTGCTACAGTAGTATACCTATAAACTCTTCTATTATAAACTTGGTGCTAGGGATCCATTGTGATTCTTATATGCATAGGATTGACAACTGCTCATTAAAAGAGGGGTCTAGAGTAGGGGTCTCCTTCTTAGGGACAATAGTATACCTTTTTATTAGAGTAGCTATAAGTGAACAGTAAGACAATTGTGAGAAATGGATCCTGTTGAAGAAGAACATCAGGCTAGGAGAGCTGAGGAGCAAGCACTATGAGATCTCCCAAACATTACTCTAGCTCCTGTTTTGAATAGAGGAAGAGAAAGAGGAAGAAAAAGATGACAATCAAAATTCTACCTGACTTCTGCACATGTTCCACAAAATCTTGAGGATGCTATCCTTGATTTGCATAGATGTCAAATTGCTGATCAACAACAGAGGACAACTCAGGAGCATAAAGAAGTAGAAGTAGAAAGACAGAGACAGGTGGAAATCAATCAAATTATAGAGGAATAGAGGAATAAGGATGTGGATGCTCTTGATTATGAAGAACAGCAGAATAGAGGTGGTAATGGTGACCTAAATGTGGATAGAAATATGCAGGAAAATATTCTGAGAGTTGTGAGTAATATATTTCACTCATTGTTAGTAAATAAATATTGATTAGGTTTAACAGGATATTGGGGAAGGAAATATTCAAGAGTTAGATGTACAAGATGATGTGATTCAGGTATGATAATCTTTGAATACCAAAAGTCTACAATGTTAACAGTTGAACTAGATTCAAGATGCCATTGTTCCAGGTGATGTTCTACTACCTATTCTTCAGCCTATACCTTATTTACCAGCTGAACAGCCATTTCTAGAAGATAATATCCAGTATCTCAACTTGGACATGTTGACTATTATTTGTCCTCACTATCATGCTCTTTACTTTGATTGTGAAAAGCTTGCATCTTTATGGGTGAATCTTCCTAAGTTTGGCATGTGCTATCTATAAGGACAGATTCAATTATCTCTCCTTCAACTACTTACTGGAATCCTTCACAACTACTTAACTAAAGACAATTATCCCTCAAGAGAATTTCATAACAATATACAACAGTATAATGCAGCATTTGCTATGACTTTAGTAGGAGCCAAAATTGATAACTCAGTCACTAGGCAATTAGGTCCCTATTGTTTCAAAATCTAGGGAGAACTTCATTATCTCACTAGTGCTCTTCTTCCTCATGGTGATCAAACTCCAATGTATGCACAAATCTATATCCTTGATACAGCAGAGTAGCTCAATATCAGGAGAACCAACAACAATAACCTAGATCCTGTAGTAATGGATAATCTTCAGACAATGCTCCTCAACAGTTATCCTCATATTGGTTGATACTGTTATGCCTATGAGCTTATCAAGGAGAAACCAGCAGATAAACAGCAAGAGATTACAATTAGGTTGCATGTCAATCTATAGCAGGATCAAAGAACTTACAATCTACCTACTACTGAAGAAATTACTGTTATCATTCCCAAGGATAGAGTATATTATGTATTATATAATAGAGATATGATATTATAGGCAAGAGAAGGACAACTTAAATACATCAGCTAGAACAGTCTTTCATATGCTACTCTCTATTATGTTCTATTGTTTCCAAAGGGGAAGAATAGATAGCAGCCAAGAATTCCAATCTATAGTGCTCAACTTAGAGAACAAGGGAAGAATACAAGGCAAAGAGATAAGGAGGAATAGGCTTGCTCACAGGTAGTATCTGATATATACTACTATGCCTATTACTTTCATATCAGAGATAATCCTCAGCCACCTCTCTTCTATGGTAGGAAGCTATTCTAGTAGTTTGTTGTTGATGCATAGGCAAATTATAAGCAGAGAAAACTCAACTAAGTAAGAACATATCAACATACTCTTAGATCTGAGCTCTACCAGGGACTACAGAATGCTACTGTGCATGATAGACATGATGGAGAAGATATTGGACCTTTGGGATACAAACTCATTCTTCTCTCTTCTCATGTGGGGAGTCCTAGGTTTATAACCTAGCTATTCCAAGATACTATGGCTATTTGCAGATACTTTCATAAACCAGATCTCTTTTACCATGACTGCTAATCCCAAGTGGCCAGAAATCCTCTATAGTCTCTTCCCTGGCCAGATGTTATGACTTGGCAAAATGGCTAAGTCATTATTTATATTTACTTTTTTCTTTTAGACTTACTACACAGGAAGGAATGTGGGAAAGTGTCATATCACAAGTATCACATAGTCACAGTCACATGATGTCACATAAATAGGTCACATAATGAGTGTGGGAAAGTAGTGCACAGACCATGTAGTAGTTGTATAAGTAGTGTATAGAAAATAATGGAAACTCTATTGAGTTTTCCTTGTCAACTCAGACTTAGAGGGTAATTAAGTCATCTTAGGCTAAGTTGCTACACTAGACAGCTACTGATCATTCTGATATTATATCATGGGTCTTTGAGCAAAAGAAGAAAGCACTTCTCAAACTCATTGATAATGGCTTCTTTGGTACTGCTGTAGCTTATATTCATATTATTGAGTTCCAGAAAAGAGATCTTCCCCACATTCACTTGCTTATTTTTCTTTATTCTCAACATCACATCTAAGACTCTTATCATATAAACTCCATAATCTTAGCTCAACTCCCTAATTCTTAACTATAGCTACTTCTTTATACAAAAGTCACCAAATATATGCTGCATGGTCTATGTGGTATTGACAATCTCCAAGCCAAGTATATGGTCAATGGAAAATGTAGTAAATGCTTTCCTAAGGAGTAAAGAGAGAGAACAGATTGGGCTGAGGATAGTTATCCACTCTATGCTAGGCCTGACAATGGCTTGGTCTTTGAACACAATAGGGCCAGATTTACCAATCAATATGTGGTCTTTTACTGTCCTCAACTTCTCCTTTTCTTTGATTGTTATATTAATGTTGAGATCTCTGCTGGATTGGAAACTGTCAAGTATCTAAGCAAGTACATCTACAAGGGTCCTGATAGGGCAACTATAGAGATTAGTAGTAAAATACAGGATGAAATCAAGGCTCATTTAGATGGTCAGTTTATTGGTCCAATAGAAGCTTGCTGGAAGATCTTTGAATTCAACATGCATGGAGAGTTACTAATAGTCTAATGTCTTCCTATTCATCTTCCCAATGAATACTATGTCAACTTCCATGCATACCAGACTGTCAATGAAGTGTTAGCCAGGCAAAATGTAGAGAAGACTCAACTCACTGCTTGGTTTGACTATAACTTTATATATGATGATAGTTTGGACTTTACCTACTAGCAGTTCTCTCAGTATTATACCTGGAATGCCAAAGACAAGTCATGGCATCCAAGACAACATGCTAGGGTAATTGGAAGAATGTACTTTGTGTCACCATCAAAGAGAGAGCAGTTCTTTTTATGACTTCTTTTGACTATATTTGAGGGTAGAAAGAGTTGGGAGTATTTAAGGACCTGGAATGGCCAAGTGTTTGCTATATTCAAGAAGGCATGTATGGCAAGGGAATTACTAGAAGATGATCATGAGTGGAGGATTTGCTTGAAGGAAGCAATTACAATGCAGCCTGGAATAGCATATCATTGTTAGTGAGCCAACTTCTAAGCTAGAATAAAGCCAACTGCTCTTTATTAGCATTTGACAAAGAGAACTTGATAGAGTTCCTGTCAGATTCTGTATACTATTTATACATGAAGAGTAACCCTAACCCTTCCCTTTTATTTTGCACTTCCCTATAAGTCACTTTCCTTTTATGCGTTTACCAATAAGAAAATAAAATAAAATAAAAAGAAAAATAATAATCAGAAAATAAAAGAAAAGGAAAAAGAAAAGAAATATAAATATTGACTTAGCCATTTTGCAAAGTTATGACATGGTTGTTGGCAGTTATCTTGCTGGCTAATGAAGTGACTGAGCCTCATCTTCTTTGGGATCAATTCAAGGCTGGATTATGTAATGATTTCAAGCACAAACTACATCATATGAACCACTACCAAGTTAACCAGGAGATACCAGAGGATGATGTTTATGATTATAGCCTTTGGAATCTCAATAGGATATTAGTGGGAATAAGAAAATATTACAAACTTCATTTGGCCATATCTCTATCAATTCTCCATCAATTCTCACAGTCTCAATGGCTTTAGAAAGCCCTCAAAAAGACCTGTTGATTAATACCAGTTACATCTTGAGGCAATTAGTAATGGTCAAGATATTAAGCAGATCAACTGGTAACTACCATGTTACCATTTATCAAATCACTAAGATCTCAGAAACTGCCACAATCAATGCTTTGGTTCTAGGCTCAGTAGAAGCCTTCTCCATAATGCTCAGAATGAGCCTAAGACAACCTTGAGGCAATTAATATTAGTGGAGATATGAAGACCTCAATATTTGTACATAGACTTTATTAATTACCTATAGATAGTCATCTGTCCTTTTCTTAGAACAAAGGACAGCCTCCATAAGGTTAAGTTATCACTATATTAAGCACAAAGGCACTACCATATGTAGAACAATAGGTAGTAGTATGTGATAATCTGTCCTAGTATATAGACCATCACAATTCTGTATATAAGTCTGAGGATTAGACCTTAGACTTAACAATATCTTTTGTCACTTTTCTAACTTTTGTGGGGGTAGCCTTTGGGCTACCTGCAGAATACTGACACTTCTTCCTCTTTTCATTTCATTTCTTTAGTTTGATTATTCCTTTGTTTCTCTTATTTTCTTACTATTTTCGCTCTTTTTCTC
>Ga0153970_1000013_pt1 | contig 22111 bp, 14 predicted proteins | sample TSGA054MetaG_FD_102280 | JGI IMG/M metagenome (GOLD analysis project Ga0153970, IMG submission 102280) | Attine ant fungus gardens microbial communities from Georgia, USA - TSGA054 MetaG | ecosystem: Host-associated > Fungi > Mycelium > Unclassified | place: USA: Georgia, George L Smith State...
CAGACCAGAAAGAGAAGGGAACGGCAAGTTCTCTCTTTCTGTATTCCCTTTGTAAAATCCTACTCTGAGGAATCGGTACTCTTACTTGTCTTAGGACAATCTCAAGGGTGCTACTCAAAGTCTTGCTGTTATCTCTCCTCCGATATAACTTCACTGAAAACCTTAACCGGACCCTCTAACGAGGAGCGTGAAGATATCAAGTGTTAGATATAGGCTTCAAGTTGAACGTATTCAACTGTGAGGTCTAGAGTCTTAACAGCCACACCCCAAAGATAGGAAATAGCAAAGAAGATTCTCTTAGTGTCTTTGAGGAACTTCCCTTCACAAGTGCAAAAATAGATTTAATATTGGAATATAAATGCTCAAAGTTTGTTGGGGCTACCCCCACTGAACAAGTCTGGTTCTTTGACTCCTTTGTTTCTTTTCCTTGGTTGTGAATCTGGTCGTCTAGTTAGTGCCAACAATATAGCCTGTAAGTCCAACCCAAAGGTATCTAGGTGTGGGTTTTGAGAGTTATCATGCAGATGATCTTGTTGCTGATTATGACTATTTAGGGTATATTCTACCCCTTCTGGGGCTGAATCTTCAACCATTTTGTCAACTGGTTCTTGCAAGAGCAATCATTGATCTCAGGCTTGGGAAGCAGTAAGGGGGTGCTCTACAGGGTTACTGTAGATTTTCTGGGGATAATAGGTTAGACACTATCTCTTCTTAGGTAGCATTCCAGACAAGGGTCTGGGTTCAGAGTTTAGGACATGACTAAGTATTCTTGGAGGGGAGAGAGAGATAAGAATGATAGTAGTGTAGAAGTTAGTTTAGTTCCATTCTACTGTCAGGTTTGACTCCAGGGAAGGGAATTTTTCTATGGGGACTTGGCCTCAACAGTGAGTTGTGTCTACTTCTACACTTGCTCCTTCTAGGACTCAAGAAGATTTATTAAGAGAGAGAGAGAGATGTGAGTTGACAAGGGTGGGGTTCTTCTAAGAGAGAACAAAACTAAGGTAGTTACAACAATTGGTAATTATTTAAATAATTTGGAGGGTTCTAGAAAGGCTGATGGTAAGCTGATTAATTCCTGCATGTACAGTATACATCACAGTGTCACCATCATGACAAGTAGGTACTATGTACTTACCATGGTTTGCTTTCACATCCCATGTAATAAATCATTGAAATAAAAATAAAAAACAGCCTCTATATGGTTAAGTTATTGCTATTTTGAGTACAAAGGCACTATCATATATAGAACAATAGGTAGTAGCATGTGATGGCCTGTTCTAGTACATAGACCATCACTTTTCTATATATAAGGATTCCCTATCTGAGGATTAAACCTCAGACTTAACAACATCTTTTGTCACTATCTAAACTTTGATTCTAAGCTCCTTTGAGCTATAACATCTATAATCACAAATCAGTAAGTGACCATTTGTGATAACTGTGTGATAAATTGGTAAATAAAAAAAACTTGTCATACTGACTTGATTTTTTCTTGAAAAAAATCAACAATTTATACACTGACATGATTCTCAACACCATTCACCCATATCATGGATTCTGATAACCCTTACACATCTACCTGGATACCCCCTCATTGACCCATAGTATCTTCAGTACATTGAGAATCTTTTTTGGTCTCAGGTTAACAAAGGAGACTTTTAAGGGTCAACTTGATGTGGAAAGACTTGGGTGGTTGAAGAAGCAACAGGAAAGTGCTTCACAAGAGGCAGTACTGCAGAACCAGGTAAAAGAGCTAAGATTGAGACTTGAGCAAGCAGAACTTCGATACAAAGATATTTCCCACTGAAGGTGTTAATTAATTTTCACTTAGTGCATCTGATACTGTACAATCAGAGGTTGCAACTCCACCTCGCCGCTCAGCACAATCCACTTAAGCTATACCCAGCTCTATACAGTTGGTATACAGTTGGTACACAAAGTCGAAGTCCTAGCAAAAAAACGTGACATGCGACACAGTATTGCTGACAAACCAATTGAGTTTGCCCGTGATGTGGGTAGTGTCCGGGACAATTTCTATTTCCATGAAGTGCTTTGGATTTTTATGCGAGAGGCGTATGTGAGAGGCGACATAGAGCCGGTAGATGAAGTCGAGGGTTCACAGCTACAGCTGTTCAAGATGTGTGCTCTAGTTTCGAAGTCGCAGTGGCCGAAACTGATTGGATGGTGGAACAACAGCAGGTGGAGTACTAGCGGGTATGCTGGCAGTCTTTGTGACACGGAGCTAGGTGCCAAGCTAGTCTGGTCGATTGGAGATCGACTTACTGGAAGTGTGAGAGCTCGGGGCTCTCTGTACGGTATATACTAGCTTTGGTGCCTAACAGAGGTAAGACGCAGTGACGTGGGTGGTCAGTCCACTTGACTCATGCACAATTGTCTTTCGAATTGAATCACCTGACATACCTTATTGTGCCGAAAATATCGCTTTCTTGGAGTTCCTATAAAACGGCACAGAATGGGTGCTTTACTCAAGATCTTTGTCTTTTCTCCCGTACAATTCAGTCCTTCTTATATCACCATGGACCTTTATTCATTATTCGGGACAATCTTCTCCCAAGACGAGGATCTCACTGATCTCACTGATTCTGTCCCCACCGATCATGTGGATAATGTGCACCCCGCCGGATGTACAATTCTATGAGTCAAATCCCGTTTCTTCGACGAAATACCGCGGTGAGCATCCATCTCTCCTGTCTACTACACCGACTCAGTGGACTGTCAGTGGACTGTCAGTCTGTTATTATTTGCAATGTATCACCACCATCTACATTTCTTCTTCCAATAATGAAATAGGGTTTTCTTGAAAGAGACAATCTGTTAATGATATATAGCGATGACTTTTTTGACTTGGGTTACAAGTCGTTATTGTATCTTGTGTACACACTTTCGAATTCTCAATCAAATGATGGACGCGCTTTCTTTTGTCCTTGACCAGCGTAACATCGCAGAAGAATGATGTGAATACTCTGTCAGCAAATGGGAAACGAATGTTTATCTTGAGTTCCTACTCTGGTCTACAGGAAATCCTTGAACTCAAACCACGATGTGATGGTTTAGTTTTTCCCGCGATTTTACGGGAGAAGGTTGACTTCGCCTTGTCGCATTACCAATCGATGGGACTAGCTTCATACCTAGCTCTGTGTCACATAATCTGCCAGAATGCTTGCTAGCTCCCCATCTGCTGCCCACATGCTCAACCAATCTGCAGCCTCGAACCATGTTGTTTCGTTTCATCGAATCGTTTTCTACCTATGACACAACTGCCTTCAGTACCAACTTCTGACTGTCAACACCGGACCTTCACCGACCATAGAACTTCAATGCACCGACAGCAGAACCACCCAATGTACCGATAATCGAGGTTGAGTAGTGTTGGAGAACAAGGAAAACTCATTGTAAAAAGTGACCCAGACAGGAAATTGAACCTATAACCTTAGGTAACTAGCCCATATGCTCTACTACTGAGCTACCAGACCATGCAACTGCAGGTCCTTCCTAGCTTGGATAAGCCCCAATTCATTCATGAGTTGGTGGTCTTGTAAGGTTCCAAAGCACCTTGTTGCTTTATCAAGTAGGACTGAGAAGTGACTAAATATTGTCCCTGTACTGAGTGTTCATAGCTTGCCAGCATGGGAGAAGGGCCAGTCTGATTGGATGGAAGACCTGGATCTTTGTTGAAACAAGGTCGTCTATACAGCAAGTTGTTGTTTTTGTTGAGAATGAGTTTACTTGTTTTTCTACTGTCTTAAATAGGGATATGTTGTTGATGATATCTTATTGTCTACACTATATCATAGATATGTACCTACATTCCTCTGTGTATAAATGTTGCACATCATCTTCCTTAGGATCCAGCCTTCTTATTTGGATCTCAATGATTCAAATTGTTGTGAGGGGCAAACCTTTGTTAATATCTTAGACACCTGTTGCAAAGTCATTACTATGACACCAAACTCTTACTTTATGTTGACTGACAATTCTTTTCTCTCATAGATACTGTTGTAATAACATAAACATATATATATTATGTATAGCTAGAGAGAAAAACATTAAACTATTTTATTTTATTCTATCATAAATAAACACTTAACCTCTTTCTTTTTATTTTTTTGAACAGTTATCACTATTGTTTGTGATTATGTTCAAACATACTACTACCTATTCTGCCCACACCCTACTCCTTTATGTGGAAGATAGACAAACATATTATGTCAGCAACTTTTACATCAAAGCTTTGTCATTGTCTCAGCTATTTTTTTTGAATCAACAATCTATTACACAATGCTCAATCATAGTCTATAGCAGCACTATGTAAAAGGTAGCTACACATCCCCAGCACATATTGTAAGTGTGTCTTCCAAACCCCAACTGTAGTCAGTAGTTTAGGTAGAGAAGAATTTATACACTAAATGACAGATACCAGTGTCCAAAGTATGCTTCTACCAACATCTCAATTCTCCCCCTGGTTGTTAAGGTATAGACTTAGGATTGAAGTTCTGACCCCAACCAGTAACAATTGAAAGGAAGAACTTGATAAAGTCCTCCATTGGATTTCTCTACTACTTATATATAATTTACATAGTCTATGCCCCTACTTCTTGTGGTCACATATTTATACTAGAATGTTCTATAATCATATGTCCTAGGCATGTTATAAGGTTTATGTAACTTTCCCATACTATTTATAGTTTAATCCTGTTATATATCTTGAGATTATAGATTAATCATTCAAAGACATAGAAAATGTTTTCCTTTTTGGGCTTCTCATAATACTAGTATAGTGACTTAGCTGTGATAATATAATTACCTTCTAAGTCTGAGTTGACAAGAAGAACTCTATTGAGTTCTTCTATTATTATGCCAGATAGCTATTTTAGGCAATAGAAGTAATATTTTTCACAATAACCAAACTATAAACTAGCTCAAGAGATAAGTCTGACTCCCCAGATATAGCAACTTAGCCTAGACAACTTAATCACCCTCTAAGTCCAAGTTGACAAGAAAAACTCAATGAAGTTCTCATTTAATTCTGTATACTACTTATACAACTACTACATGGTCTGTGCACTACTTTCCCATGGTCCTCATGTGACTTAGTCATGTGATGTCACCTGACTGTGACTCTGTGACTCTTAGTCACATAATACTTTCTCATGCTCTATCCTTGTGTAGTAAGTCTAGAAAAAAAATATAAATAATGACTTAGCTATTTTGCTAAGTCATGACACTAGAGATAACTACTAGAAGCCCTGTTGTGGACTTGTGTATGCTACTCAAGTAGCAGAGCAGTGGCTATGACTACTACTACAGACCTCATAAGAACTGTCCAGATAGTTTTATAATAGATCTATACTAGAACTTCCTCTAGAAGTACTCTTAAGAGTAGAAAGGACCTTAAGAAGTTTACTTTCAAGAAAATAATGTCATGTCTTGGTAGCTATCAACCTTAGAGAGATTGGTTACCATTAGATCATAGCCATCTCTTTTGATGGTTAATTATAACTAGAACTAAAAAGATAAGTTCTCTCAAGGACTGTATTGCAAACATAATAGAAGAAGATTAAGCCTAGTTGAAGGTATGAGGAGATAGGAAAGGTGTTAAGACTCTAGACCTCACAGTTGAATATGTGTTTCAACTTGAAGCCTATATCTAACACTTAATATCTTCACACTGCTTGTTAAAGGATCTAGTTAAGGTTTTTAGTGAAGTTATATTGGAGGAGAGATGTTAACAAGACTTTGAGTAGCACCCTTGAGGTTGTCCTAAAACAGATAAGAGTACTAATCCCTTGAAGTAATAAGAATACAGGAAGGAATACAAAAAGAGAGAACTTGCTGTTCCCTTCTCTTTCTGGTCTGTATTTATCCTAACTAGGTATTGTGACTACATTACAATGTGATAACACTAGTTATAACTATGGGTGACTAGTTAAGTGATAGTCCAGTGACAGAAGCAATGAAGGTGACAAGTTAATTCAGTGTCTAATAATGGGTTAGTCTGATGTTGTCCCATTTAGTACAAGTCCAAAAATAGAAGAAAGAGATAGTCCATTATCTCTTAGAGTCCTCAGACATTCAATATATTTACTGCATAATAATGTCCTTGTCTAGCATTGCCAATATCTCATCTACTAACTACTCATTATCAGACCATGGCTGATAATAGTTGCAGTCCCACTTGATGTTCATAACAAAAGGAGTAACAAAAAGACTAGGGAAATCAAGAAGAGAAATAGGAAAAAGAGAACTAATAAAGATAATATGCTCAAGAGCAGTCCAACTCAAGATCAACATCTCTTGTTACCAATTATTAAGAGACTTAAGAGCCATATAGCATTCAGAAGAAAACCCTAGAAGTAGGATTAGAGGAATGGGTAGTAAGCAAGTAACTAGGAGAGAAGCTATCTCATTATTCTACTTTGAGGCCTAAATAGTTTTCAGGCCTAAAAATAGACAATTTTTATAACTTCATATTCCAAAATTAGAACTAGGAATAGAATCTACTACTGGGTAGTAAAGAAGACATAGAGAACTTTACTAACAAAGCTAGCTACCTATTTACATAGCAGTATATCTAGGAATATAAAGTTACTACCACCAACAGGCTAATCACTCAAGAACCAGTGGAGTTGAGCCTACAGCTCCACAATATTAAAGCTAAAATAACAGCCTAGCCAAAATAAGAAGCCTCATATAAGAAAAGTCTGGAACAATGCCTATCAAAAAAAACAGAATTGGTAGCCTAGCAGAAGATAAGAATAGAAAACAGCATCACCTGATCAGCCATAGCTAAGAATAAAAAATTAATCAAAATTTGATCCCCTGTGATCAAAAACAGAAGAGCCTAACAAAAGGGTCTTAGAAAACCTCAAGAGCTATAGAAATAGCATCCAAGACTTCTAAAAAGGAGAAAAATAGGTCCCAGGTTGCTGAAGTGAGCTAAGAAAGGGAGAGATTGCTACAGGACTAGTGGTAGATAACCTAGTAACTTAGCAAGAGCAGAACTGACCTAGAAAAACTCATAGGAAATAATTGAGAAAACAAAGAGATATAGAATTTCCCATTACTACTAGAACAATTGTTGTATTAATAGACTTATGACTGGGTTTATTATTTCTCTCTATTTTTTGTATATTTCTTTTGTATTTCTCTAGATATATAAAAACCTCCACTTAGTAGGAAAAGAGCAAGCAATCTCAGTTGCCTTTTTCTTCTATTTGGGTTTTCAAAGTGGAAATCTATTTTTAGAGTGATCAGATCAGTGATCAAGGTGTTTCAACTCAAGACTAAGTCAAAACAAAAAGACTATGAGACAGGTGACTTAGTCATAGAGGCAATATCATAAAAGCTCTAAGATAGAGCTTAGTATGTTATGACTTGGCAAAATGGCGAAGTTATTATTTATATTTTTTTTCTTTTCTTTTTCTTTTGGACTTACAATACAAGAGAGAAAGTAAGAAAGTATCATATGACCAAAGGTCACAAGTCATACCAAAGTGATATCACATGGGTAGTCATGTGATAACCATGGGAAAGTAGTACACAAATTATATAGTAGTTGTATAAGTATACAGAAATTAATAGGAACTTGATCAAGTTTTCCTTATTAACTCAGATAAGAGGTAAGATTAAACATCTACTGCTAAGTCTTACAAGATAGGTACTAGTGATTTTTCAGTGAGCTCAAGCTCTATGAGAAGAGCCTATGTTAGCTTATTCTATTAATGGCATGTTCTTTATTCTTTGTCAAAACCCAACCTATGTAATTTCCTGTAATGGTAAAAGTGAAATAAAGGTAATCTACTCATGTTTTGAGTGTTGGGGCTCTACCATTGGGTTTTTGGTTACTATCAGATCATAGCCATCATTCTTGATGGTTAATTATGACTAGAACTAGAAAGATGAGCTCTCTTAAAGGATATATTGCAAATATAACATAAGAAGACTGAGACCTAGTCAAAGATATAATAAGATAGAAAAGTGTCATGAGTTGTCTTAACTATGAACTAAGTAAATGACATAGACTGGAATTGAACTGATAATGGAGATCAAAAATAAGATTTCAGACAAAAGTAATAACAAATCAAAGAAGCAAAATCTCTAAGATGTTTCACAATTGTGTACTAACAAATAGGCACTGGGGAGATGATCAAATAAAAGAGAACTTATGTAGGAAATGGGAGGGAGAATAATAAAATAACAAAAAGAGAACTTGAAAGAAATGTTTTAAATTCTACTCAAGAGTACTCTCACTATGATTGGATCCCAAAGGCACATATTTGTCTTGTACTGTAATACTACTACCCTTATCTAGTCTAGTAGCCTGGCTTACCATTCATATAGCAATACTAGCCAGAACTCCTATTGCTCTCATATAAGCTGTGCTTCAACTAACCATACAGTTGGAAACCTACTTTGAAAACATATAACAAGTAGTTAGCTCCTAGTATAAGCAAATGTCTGAGTCCATTGATATTTGAATGTCCCTCTAAGAGAAGGCTTTTGATATTTTTGAGAGAAGGGAAACTTAGAATCTGAACTTAGTCACTCAGTTAGCCATCAAGCTCTAGAGCAACAGAGAGAGATAATAGGAAAATAATATTATGATGTCCTATTTGTGTCCTAGAGTATTTAATTAGGATTAAAAATCAAAGATATAACAAAGAAAAAGAAACAAAGCAAACTTTCAAATTTCCAAAGATAGTAAGAGTGTAATGATAAGGTAGTACCTCTTCTAATTACTTGACTATAACTCCTTGCTCTTCTAATCCTACTCCTGGGGCTCTTCTTTGACCAGTAATTGGGTCTTGTGTTATGAATATAGGCTAGGATTACTAATACTATCAACTGTGGAGTGACAACAAATGGTTACTTCAAGAATTAATAGACAATGACATCTCAACAAAAGAAGAAGAGAAAGATAATGGTGAAAGCTTTTTATAGCTTCTGTATGAATGAGACTTTTGGATTGAACAAAGACAGAGACATTGGACTCTTGAACAATTCTTAGATAATTCTTGGATAGGAATCTAGATATTTATAGAACAAGAACTAAAAGGAGAATTATCAGACCTATCCATTTAGAGTACTGACTCAACTTGTTATCTCTAGTCATAACTAGTAGTAACAGTAGTCACATTTCTAAATAGTATAAATACGGTCTAGAAAGGATGAGAACAATAAGTTCTCTCTTTTTATGGTTCTTGTGTAAACTTCTCTTACTCTTGATACTCTCTTTAGTCCTTAGACTATAGTGCAGAGTATGACTAAAAGTCTTGATACTCTTACTTGCAATATAACTTTACTGAAAACCTTAACTAGATCCTCAATAGGGGAGCATAAAGATATCAAGTATTGATATAAGCTTTGAGTTGAAAATGCATATTTAACTTCAAGATTTAGAGTCTTAACATCTTAAACCTTGTAATGGGCAGTATAAAGGGATGTCAATCCTGACTCAGCCTACTCTCAAGTATACTGTTTTCATTAATTCTTTCTTCTACTTCTCTTCCTGACTTCTCTAGCCTTTCTTTTACTTCTTCTCTATCTTATTATATCTCTAATGAGGCCTAGTCTCCTTCTGTTATATTTGTGATATATCTCTCAAAAGAGCTTATCTTTCTAGTTCTAGTTATAATTAGTTATCACTCCTGATAGCTATAATCTGATAGTAACTATAGTTGCTCTAAGAGTCTAAAAAAAAAGGTAGGAGCAGGAGAAGGAATATACACATATGAATCTCAACAATCAACAGGACAATGCCTGAAGTCCAAATGAAGTGAGTCAATTTATATTAATAACAAAAGAAAAACTAACTAAATACACACCTAAAGTCCAAACAAAGTAAGTCAAACTTTAGTGAAATAGTGAGTATACTTTTATACTATATGAAAAATAATAGAATAAAGACAAAATTAAATTGACGATGGTCCCAGCTATTGAGAGAGTTCTGAGCTGGTCTCGAGATATACCATTCAACAAAGAGCTATGTCTACCAAGACCTGATATTATTCTAATAGGAAGTTTACTTCCTAAGGTTCTTTCTGCTCTTAAGAGTACTTTAAAGGGAAGTTCCATTATAAAACTGGCTAGACAATTCTTATGAGGTTTGTATAGTAGTGGTTACAGCCACTATTCTGCTACTCAAGTAGTATACATGAGTTCATAACTAGGCTTCTAGTAGTTATCTCTAAGAAGTCAGACTTGTTCCTCAAGCTACTTATTATGGTTATTATAATGAAAAAAATATTACTTATATTGTCTAAATGGCTATCTAACATAATACCAAGAACTAATAGACACTTGTAAACTAAATAAGCATAAATAGTATAAACTGTATATATAGTATAGCATAATCAATTGAGGACTCCATCAAGTTCTTTTCTAACTCTGAAGTACTCTAATCCTAAGTTATCTCAACTTAGGATTAAGTATTAGTTGTTGGTAGAAGAACTCAATATCACTCTTAAGATACTGCTTACCTCAAGCCCTATCTATTACTCACTCTCTAAATGCTCTTGATAGGTGACTATTTTAAGTTGCTAGTCTGTCTAGATAGTGGGCCCTAGTTGTAAAGAGGACTTAGTACTTAGTTAGAAACTGTTGGTAGTGGTATCACACTAGTTAATCAATTTGGTAGTAGAAACCATATTTTTCCTCATTAGAGTTTAGAATTTAGCTTGAGATACAAGTCTGATTTCCCATTAATAACCACTAGATGCCCAGTTATGGACTTGTGCATACAACTTAAGTAGTAGAATAGTGGTTGTGACCACTATTATACAGACCTCATAGAACTTATCCAGGGCATTATATATCAGATTTATAATGGAATTCCTTCTAGAAATGCTCTTGAGAACAGAAAGAACCTTGGAAAGTAAACTTCCTATCAGAATAACATTAGGTCTTGGCAGCCATCAACCCTTAGAGCAACTACAGTTACTATTAGATCATAGCCATTTGGAGTGATAGCTAATTATAACTAGAACTAGAAAGATAAGCCCTCTCAAAAGGTGTAGTGCAATATACCAGAAGAAGACTAAGACTAGCTGGAGATATAAGAAAGTATAGAAGGAATAAAAGAAGGGTTAGACTAGTTAGAGAGGGGGGTAGAAGAGAGGATTGATGAAGACAATAGACTTGAGAGCAAGGTAACTCAAGATTAACATCTCTCCTTACAGTCCATCAAGAGGCTCAAGAGCTATATATCACTCAGAGAAGAACCCCAAGAAAAAGATTAGAGAAGCAGGGAGTCATAGCTGTATAATTAGGTAAGATATAGCTCTCTTACTATCTTTGGGAATTTGGGACTTTTCTTCATTTCTTTTCCTTTGTTGTATCTGTGATTTGTAATCCTAATAAAATAGGGTACAGAAGGGAGTTATTATATTAATTCCTTTGTCGTCCCTCTCTTTGTTACTCTAGAGCTTAATGGCTATTTGAGTAATTAAGTTTCTTTTTGTTTTTCTTCTATATAAAAACTCTATAAAATCTCCCTTGAGAAGATACTTGATAACAACAAGGACTTGGGCATTTGCCTGAACTAGGGACTAACCACCTGCTATGCATTTTCAAAGTTAGCTAAAGAAGAGCTTTTATAAGAATACAGGAGATCTGAGTAAGACTGCTGTATTGATGGCAAGCCAGCCTACCAAACTATTCTCAAGAAGAGTAGTACCATAGTATAAGACAAACATGCACTTTTGAGATCTAACTTGGATAAAGAGTATTTTTGAGAGGGCAATAAAAATATTTCTGTTTCTTTAGGTTTCTTGTGATTATTATTTTATTATTTTTTAGTGAGCTCTCTGGAATCTGATTATCTCCCTAGTACCTACTTGTTTGTACACAACTGTGAACTAGCTCAGAGCTAAACTTTGACCTATGATATTCACTCTTGTTATTTCATTTTTCCCATTAAAAGTATAGTACAAAACCCAGGTATTATATCCAAGACCTGATCTTGCAATTGGGTAGTGCTTGTTAGGTTACTTGTAAAACTTTCACTTTATAAACTTTGTGCTAAGGGTATATTTGTTGAAATATGAATAGGGAGGGTAAAACAAACAGATAACAAGTATCAAGTAACTACACTACCTATATACTTGTGTCTCCATCATGTAACATGTCTACTAACAATATATTGATCTTATTAGTTACATTATGTAGGCTTGTATAAGATCCTAGTTCCAACAACATTGTCACCTGTGCATGCAGAAGAGTAGCAGTTAGTTCTTAAGAGGCTATTGAGAGTAAGAATCTTTCCCATAAAGTGATAGTATAACCCTAGTATTAGGGCAGTAGTCAATACATGTCACAAATATCATTTGGCCATATCTCTATCAATTCTTCAATGATTTTCATAGTCTTAATAGCTACAGAAAGCCCTTGAAGAGACCTTTTAATCAATGCCAGTCACATCTCAAGGTAATCAATATTGGCCAAGATATTAAGCAGATCAACAGGTAACCACCAGGTTATTGTTTATTAAATTGCTAATATCTCAAAAACTACCATAATCAATGCTTTGGTTCTAGGCTCAGCAGAAGCCTTCTTTAAAACTCTCAAAATGAGCCTAGAACAATCTCAAGGCAATTAATATTAGTGGAGATATGAAGGTCTCAATATTTGTATATAGACTTCATTAATTATCTATAGATAGTCATCTGTCCTCTTCTTAGAACAAAGGATAGCCTCTATAAGGTTAAGTTATCACTATATTAAGCACAAAGGCACTACTATATGTAGAACAATAGGTAGTAGCATGTGATGATCTGTCCTAGTATACAGACTATCACAATTCTGTATATAAGGACTTACATTCTAAGAATTAGATCTTAGACTTAACTTCTTTTGTTATTGTCTAAACTTTGCATTTTTGAACCTTTCAAGTTCTAAATCAGTAATCACAAATAAGTAAGTAACCTTTTGTGATAGTACAGTAATAGAATACTTGGCTAGATAAAGACCTAGGTGTCCCAGCAAGTATAAACCTTAGCTTAGAAAATTCTCATTATCAAATTGAGACATCAATACCCTCAAACTCAATTTAATTCTCCAGTGACTTAGCCTAGATGACTTAATCACCCTTCAAGTCCAAGTTGACAAGGAGAACTCAATAGAGTTCCTGTAAGATTCTGTATACTATTTATACATGAAATGTAACCCTAACCCAGATTTAATCTCCCATACTTCCTTATGGGTCACTTTCCTCTTGCATGTCCATCAATAAGAAAATAAAAGAAAGAAAAAGAAAAGAAAAGAAATATAAATATTGACTTAGCTATTTTGCCAAGTCATGACACCACCCCCCTCTTAAGTTTTCTTGTCCCGAGAAATTTTTCTACAACTTGTAATATGGGTTAACTATGTTGCCCATTTCATTGTCATTTTCTTCTGTCCATTTTCTTACTCCTGATTTTTCTTGCTCAATTTCTTTTTCTTGCTCAATTGTTTCTATTTTTCTTTTCCCTTTGGTTTGCTTTCCTTTCCATCTTTTCCAGTTTCTTTTTAATCTTCCCCAATATTCCTCATTATATATCTTATCCAACCACCCAAATAACTTTTTTGCTGTAAATCTCCCTAGCAATTCTTCCCTCTCAAATACTTCTTCTTCCTGTTTTTGTTTTGCTATATCTTCTTGGTCTCATCAATACTCTTTCTCAAATTCTTTGATTGCTTCTTGTATGTTCTTCAAATTTTCTCTTCCTTCCCAAGTGTCCAACTCTGCTGTAAACCCTTTCCAGCATACCAAGTATTTATCTTTCCCCCTAATCTATTGCTTATTCAGGATTTTCTCTACCTCCTATTCTTCTTCTCCTTCAATTATTACTGTAGCTAGTTACTCCTTTCTTTGCCCCTCTACTTGCCTTATATATCTATATATTCTACTGACATTGACTACCAGATGTATTTTAATTGTACTAGGTAGTTCTAATTCAACTGCATTTGATGATATGATCTTCTTTACCTTGTAAGGCCCAACAAATCTTTCTGTCAACTTCTCTGTCCTTTTTCCAACTATTTGGTACTTCAGATCCTTAGTACTCAACATCACTAAGTCTCCTACTTTGTAATTGTCAACTTCCTCTTTCTTTCTGTCTACATACTTTTTCATTTCCTCTTATGCTCTCCCTAGCACTGCTTTTGCTTTCTCCTGTATTTCTTTCATCTTCTCAATAAATTTCTTTTCTCCCTTATATTTCTCCTTCTTTCTTCCTTTGAACCCTATCCTAGGATCTTGCCTGTAATTTGCCTTAAAAGGCATCATTTGAGTACTCAAGTGTGCTTTATTGTTATATGCAAATTCTGCTATTCCCAACCATTCAGGCCATTGTTCTTGTCTATAATCAATGAACATTCTCAAGTATTGCTCTAACTCCTGGTTTACCCTTTCTATTTGCCTATCTGTCTATGAGTGAAATACTGTTGACAATTTACTCTTAATCCCCAATATCCTATTTAACTTTCTTATTAACTCTGCTGCAAATTGGGGTCCTCTATCTGAAATGATACTTTCTAGTAATCTATGCAGTTTCCACATATTATCTCTAAACAACCTTGCTAATCCCTCTGCTGATGTTTTTTTCATAGTTAGTATAAAATGGACCATCTTAGTTAACTGATCCACTACTACTAGAATGCTATTGTATCCTTGTGCTAAAGACAACTTAGTGATAAAGTCTGCTGATATATGCATCCATGGCTTTTCTGGAATTGAATTTGGTATTAACTTTTCTGTTGGCTGTTTTGTGCAGTTTTTGTTTCGCTGACAAGTGTCATACCCTTTCACATATTACTTCACTCCTTTTGTTACTCCTAGCCACCAAAAATTGTAAGTGACCAATTCTATTATCTTTTACTGTTCTCCATACCCTCCTACTGGTGTATCATGATATAGTTAAATAATTTCCACTCTTAGCCTATTATCCTTAGGTACATATACCTTTTCTTCTTTGTACATAATGCCATTTATCTCTCTCCACTCCTCATTTCTTAATATTTTTACTCCTGCTCGTTTCATTTCTTTTACTGCTTTTATTACTTTGTCATTTTTTACTTTAGACTATTTGACCTTTTCAAGCAGATCTATTCCTTTTATGATTATCTCTACTGTTTCTGTCCTTCTAACTTCTAGCCATTTTGGCTTTACCAATGTTTCATCCTTGATATCTCTTTCTACTCCTACTTTCCAGTCTGGTCTCCTACTCAAGCTATCTACCTTTCCTATTTTACTCCCAGGAACATGCTTCAATGTGAAGTCAAATCTTAATAGATAAAGTCCCTATCTAGCTTGTCTATGATTTAACTTTTGTGCTTTCATAAAGTATTTGAGATTTTTATAGTCTGTTCAAATCTCAAATTTAACTATTGTCTGTTATGACTTGGCAAAACAGCTAAGTCATTATTTATATTTCTTTTCTTTTCCTTTTATCTTAGACTTACTACATAGAAGGGAGTATAGGAAAGTGTCATGTTACAAGTGTCACAAGTGTCACAGTTACATGACAGGAAGTCACAACATCATATCACATGATATCACATGATAGGTCACATGATAGGTATGGGAAAACAGTGTACAGACTATATAGTAGTTGTATAAGTAGTATAGAAAATCTAATGGAAACTCTATCAAGTTCTCTTTGTCAATCACTAAACAAAGAGCAGTTGGCTTAATTCCGGCTTGGAGTTTAGCTTTCTTATATTGTTCCTTCTAGGAAGTACCTCCATGCCTCTAAGCATCTAACGATAGCCAACATCTCTTTATTGTGTATCTTATAGTTTCTTTTTATATTGCTTAGAGATTTCAAGATAAAGGTCACTGGTCTCTACAATTCATTGGAGCACTTCATAGATAGTACTCCCCTAGTCACATAGTTTGAGGTGTCTACCTCTACCCTAAATTCTTTGTCTAAATCTGGGGCTACTAGTACTGGTCTAGTGGTAAAGACTCTTTTGAGTTTGTCAAATGCCTTTTGCTGCTCTTGTTCCCACTGCCACTTCACATCTTTCCTTATTAGTACATTCATTAGCCTTGCTACTTGAGCAAAATTTTTGATAAATCTTCTATAGTAATTTGTGAGACCTAAGAATTTTCTGATATCTTTTACATTTTTCAGCTCTGGCCAACTAAGTACTTTGTCTACTTTTTCCCCTTCCATTTCTATTCCATTAGGTCCTATAATGACCCCTAGGAATCAAATCTTCTTTACCTCTCACATGCATTTCTCCAGCTTGACATATAAGTTATTTTCTTCTAATCTCCTCAATATTTCCTCCACAATCTCATTATGTTTTTGTCCCTACTAGCACATCATCTAAAAATACAGCAACTTTTTCTTTATTGATCAAATCTCTCAGAATTTTATTCATTATTGCCTAGAATGTAGCTAGCAAATTTGTTATTCCAAAGAACATTACTATTGGCTCAAAAGAGCCCACATGCATCATGAACACTCCCTTCTACTCATTTTTATCCTTATATTATTGAACCTCCACCTCAGATCCATTTTAGTGAATACTTTCTTGCTATCCATATTATTGATTAACTCTGTAATTAATAGTAGTAGGTAATTATTCTTTACTGTCTGGTCGTTTAGGTTATAGTAGTCCATTACCATCTGCTTACTCCTATTCTTTTTGCCCACAAAGAAGACTGGTGACGTTTGAGGGGATTTCAATAGTCTGATATACCCCTTTCTTAGTTGGTTGTCTACAAATTTCTGAACTACCTCTCTTTCATCCTTGGATAGTAGGTAAATTCTTTCTTTTTGTGGCTTAAACATCCCCTTGAGATCTATAGCATGATCCCAAGTTTTCTTGGTTGGTATTCTTTCTGACTCCACCTTCTCAAATACTTTTCTCCACTTTAAAAACTTTCTCAGGACCAGCCCTTCTATTTTCCTATGGTCCTTTTCCATTTCTTTCTCCTTTCTCCAATCTTCCTTGTTGTTGAAGAGAGAAAAAGGGACTATTAGCTTGGCACAAGCTAAAGATGTAGTACCAGGTCCCAATTGCATGCTAAAGAGTTTGTGGGAATGAATCAAGAATGAAGATATTAAAAAGAGAATATAGAAACTTAGTATAATAATTAAGGTAAAAATGTTTAAAAGGATTATAAGCTCGATCTAGATTTTCCTTGCATGGTGTCCTTAAGATATTCACCTTTACACACTGTAACAAGCTTACTATCAAAGTAGTCAGTAAACTACTCATAGGCCTTACCACACTCAATCAAGCTCTCATCCATACCCCTATACCAAACCTTATGGATGTGATACAATCTGAGTTAATGATTAGCCAGGCTTTTTAGGCCTACTACTCTATAAAAGGTTGTCTGAGCAACTGCTGCATCTTGTCTCTTGACCAAGTAGAGTATAGAGTTCTAGTCTCCTTAACAACCTAACCACTTTACTTAGAACTCAGAAAAGTACCATAAGATGACTCCCAAGCCCTTGAGATAGTAGTAGGTGTCAAGGTTCTATTGTCTTTCTCTCAGACTCTCTGAGTGTTATATTAAAAGTACAAACTGATAAGGCTCAATTAAAAAGAAATAAAAAAGGAAACTCCTTCTTCTTCTAGCCTCTCTCACTTTTCTTCTCCATGACATTGCCATGTGGACATAACAGATGTTACCTCCCTATCCTCCATGCCTACTAGCCATGGCTATATGCTCTTACTTTATCTCTATACTTTACTTCTGCCTGACATTCCCTAACTTCTGAACTGGCTTTCTTTTACTCCAAATACAATCTAGAAACACATGCAAGTGCATACAAAGGTCATTGATATTCCTGTTGCTTTATGGCATGTCTGCTTCCTGACTGAGTTTAGCAGTGATAGGATTACTAGTCACTAATAGACTTTTGATCTGTCATCTTGGTGTCATATTAGTCTAAGTCTGTTCTAGATTTAAATTATATTGCATTCCAAAGATGTTCTTGAGCCTTTGAGTTCTAGAGTATTGATATTGATAGTCTGTCTCTGAGAAACCTGATACTAGCTAATCAGTCTTGTCTCCTGAGGTATATGCTATTCTAGCATATGGCAGCTTGGCAACTACCTAATAGAAGTATCCAATCTTGGGTCTAGATTATGTCTGGGGCTTGTAAAAGGTCTCTAGAGTGGGTTCCAATAGTGAAATCCAGGGGTATAATGTGTATCCCATACTATATTTTTATCACAAAAGGCCACTTACTAATTTGTGATTTGATTTTGAGATATTCAAAAAGGCTTAAAAAGCAAGTTTTAGACAGTGACAAGAGATGTTGTTAAGTCTGAGGTCTAATCCTCAGACTATAAGTCCTTAAATACAGAAAAGTGATGGTCTGTGCACTAGAACAGATCATCACATGCTACTACCTATTGTTCTATATATGGTAGTGCCTTTGTGCTAGAAATAGTGATAACCTAACCATATGGAGGCTTTCCTTTGTTCTAATTAAAGGCAGATGACTATCTATGGGTAATTAATTAATGTCTATGTGCAAACATTGAGGACTTCATATCTCCACTAATACTAATTGCCTTGAGGTCATTCTAGGCTCATTCTGAGCATTATAAAGAAGGCCTCTACTGAGCCCAGAACCAAAGCATCAATTGTGGCAGTTTCTGAGATATTAGCAATTTAATAAATGGTAACATGGTAGTTACCAGTTGATCTGCTTAATATCTTGGTCAATATTGATCACCTCAAGACGTGACTGGCATTGATCAAAAGGTCTTTCTGAGGGCTTTCCATAGTTTTTAAGACTGTGAGAATCGTGGAAGAATTGATAGAGATATGGCTGAATGAAGTTTGTGACATTACCTTCTCTCTTAGTTTGAGCTCCGTTGAGAAGTTATCTTGTTTTTGGTATACTCTGAAGATATTCCTGCAGCTTTTCACCTGCATTTTGTAAATTTTTTTCAGGTTCCCATGTGTCATCTCCTTGAGTATATCCTTTCCATTTAACAAGGTATTTGTTCTTCCTATGCCTTTGTCATAAGTCTAGAATTTTTTCTATCTCCTATTCTTCCTGGCCCTGTATCAAGATCAGTGGTGGGGAAGTGGTTTTCTGGCCACGGATGGTGGATTCAGAGTACTGAGTTAACTTGCTTGCATGAAAGACTGGGTACAGTGCTCAGTAGTAAGGCAGCATTCTAAACTGGAACATAACCAAGGACAACTTTTCTATTATTTTGAATGGTCCTTCATACTGGGGTCATAATGCTCACTCCATAGTCTGGTAATCCTTCAAATTGAGTAGCACTTTATCGCCAACTTTAAATGAGATGCTTTGGACTTTCTTGTTATAGTACCACTTTATTTTTTCTGCTGCAAGAGTAAAAGCTGCTTTTGCCTGCTCCAAGGCTTCATGTCTTTTATACGCTAGGTCATTCAAGTCCCTTTGCAGTGACTCTTTGACTAAAATTGGACCTGCTCTCAGATGTCTGCTATATTCAAGGTAGAACAGACTTTCTTTAATTCCTTTGTGTACTTGATTATTGTATGCAAATTCTGCACTTGGTAGCAGATCCAACCAATTACTAAGATTGTAATTGACATAGCACCTAAGATACTGCTCTAGAGCCTAGTTTATACATTCTGTTTGTCTATCTGTTTGTGGATGGTATGTTGTCAATATAGTAGATTCTATTCCTAAAATTTTATACCATTCTTGGAATAGCTCGGCTGAGTATTATACTCTTCTATCCAAAATGATTTGTAGGGGCAGTCTATGCAATAGATAAACCTTGTCATAAAGTAACTGTGCCATATCCTTGGATGAAAACCAATTGTTAATAGGAATGAAATAAGCTCTTTTAGTAAGCCTGTCGACAATTACACAGATAGCATTGTAACTGTTTGACTCTGGCAATTGAGTGATTAAGTCTGTTGATATTATTTCCCAAGGCCTGTTAAACACCTTGTTAGGCATGAGTAGTCCAAAAGGTTGCTGTGGGCAATTTTTCATCTGTTAACACATATCACAACCCATAATGTATTTCTTGACAAATGTAGTCATCCTAGACCACCAGTAATTTCTGGAGACCAACTCATAGGTCTTCCACTGACCTGGGTGTCTAGCAGATAGTAAATTGTGGTGCATCTGAACGATCTGTTGTTGTAAAGTATCTTCCACACTATAAGGGATATAGATTTTCCCTTTGTACAGGAGTAGTCCATTCTCATAGTTCTAGTCTTGCAAGGATTTTTCAAATTCTCTAGGACTAGACTTGAGTAACAACTTATAGTCTTTAGTGACTTCATCTAATAAGAGTGTAGCTTTGACCTCCTTTAGGATTATCTCGTCATTTATTGGCGATTTATGAGTAGCCTCTAATGCATTGATAGCAAAGAACTCAGGCTTTAGCAACACCTAGTTTGTATTGTTGAGATCTGTCCCTATCTTATGATCTGCTCATCTAGACAAGGGGTCTTTCACCTGCATTGTCTTTTCCAGTTTGTGATAGAGTGCAAAGTCAAAATGAGTCATGAATAATACCTATCTTGCTTGCCTCCTGGTCAGCTTTTGAGCTGTTCTGAAATATGTGAGGTTCTGATAATCTGACTAGATCTCAATTTTATGTAGATATCCTTCCAAATAATATCTATATTCCTCTAGTCCCCAAATTACTACAAGTAGCTCTTTGTCGTAGATTTCATAATTTTTTTCATGGACATTTAATGATTTGGAAAAGAAAGCTACTGGGTGCCACAGATTGGTTTGTATATCTTTTGTGATAAGACTGCACCTGTTGCAAAGTTGCTAGCATCAGTAGATAACTTAAAGAGATCTTTGTCATTTGGTATTCTCAGGATTGGAGCTATGGTAAAGGCCTTTTTTAGCACCTCAAAAGCATTTTGTTGCTTAATGCCCCAATTCCAGGTATAATCCTTCTTGGTCAAGTCGAAGAGTGGTTTTGACATCTTAGCAAAGTTATCAATGAACCTACAATAGAAATTCGCAAAGCCTAAGAATGCTTATACTTGTTTGACTTTTGTCGGTACTGGTCACTCTAGAACTCCTGAAAGTTTCTCTTCATCCATCTGTACTTTATTTTCTGATATTATTACACCCAAATATTTGATGCTACTTTGTTCAAAGAAACATTTCTCTGCTTTAGTATAGAGATCATTAAATTGAAGTCTTTTCAGCACTTCTTTAACCAATCACCTATGTTTCTTTAAACATGTCCCAAATATTAAAATGTCATCTAAATACACCATTACTAGTCTAATGCAAATTAAATCTCTAAGTATATCATTCATCATACTTTGAAATGTTACTAGTGCATTGGAGAATCCAAAATACATAATAGTTGCCTCAAAGAGGCCTCATCTTGTGATAAATACTATTTTCTATTCATTCCCTTCTCTGATGCGAACATTGTTGTATTCCCATCTCAAATTAATTTTGGTAAAGATTAAGGCTTTGCTGAGTGAATCAATCAAGCCAGCTATTCTAGGGATTGAATAGTGATTTTTGATGGTAATTGCTTTAAGGGCTCTATAGTCTATGACGGATCATAAGCTTCCATCATGTTTCTTTACAAAGAAGAATAGAGCTACTATCGGGCTAGTAGATGGAAGGATATAACCTTTTCTGAGTTCTTCATCGATCCATGTGTCAAGAGAGTTTCTTTTTGCTAGAGATAGTAGATAGACCTTTGCTGGCTTGGGAAGCTTTGCGCCTTCCATAAAGTCAATAGCATGGTCATATGGTTTCCGTAATGACATTCTCTCTAACTTATATTTTGAAAACATATTTCTATACTCGTGTAACCATTCTGGTACATGAGCTTTCCAGGTCTTTGTGTCTTCGCAATCTGAGTTCCCATACTGGTCTTGATTGTTGAGTATTGTTGCAATTATCATTGCCTATTGATGACTGCCTGGGTCAGTCATATCTGCCCAGCTAAGAATGTAGTTGTCGGAGTCTATCACAAATGGTCACTTACTTGATTTGTGATGAATTGAGATATGGATTCAAAAGTGCTTATGAGCAGAGTTAGACAAGTGACAAAAGATGTTGTTAAGTCTGAGGTCTAATCCTCAGACTATGAGTCCTTATATACATAATTGTGATAGTCTGTGCACTAGTACAGATCA
>Ga0153970_1000019_pt1 | contig 21190 bp, 25 predicted proteins | sample TSGA054MetaG_FD_102280 | JGI IMG/M metagenome (GOLD analysis project Ga0153970, IMG submission 102280) | Attine ant fungus gardens microbial communities from Georgia, USA - TSGA054 MetaG | ecosystem: Host-associated > Fungi > Mycelium > Unclassified | place: USA: Georgia, George L Smith State...
GTCAACTTAGATAAGAAGAAGGTTTAAGTCATTATGACTAGGACCTTATAGGTATGATAATAATAATCTCCTTCCTGGACAGTCCTTTGGTAGTTACATTATATCACAAAAGGTCACTTACTAATTTGTAATTGCTGATTTAGAACTTAAAAGGTTCAAAAATGCAAAGTTTAGACAGTGACAAAAGAAGTTATTAAGTCTGAGGTCTAACCCTCAGACAGAAAGTCCTTATTAAAAGATAAAGTAGCTCAGATGTTACCCAAGTAGTAGATGACTATATATATCACCTAAAAGATAAAGTAGCTATACAAAACAAATGAGAGTTCAGTATTGGTAAGACAATATAATAATATACCTCAGACATCACCCAAGTGGTAGACAACTGAGGGGAATGTCTGTGAGAGTTGTCCATATAAGTATACAGAGCAGGAGGTGATGTGAGTTGTGGAACTAAAGTTAAACTGTCTTAGATTGAGACAGTTTCACATCTACATTACCACAGCCTCATTGTTAACCAAACTACATCTTCATTACTAGACCACTTCATTACTCCCCCTGGTCTAGTATACCCTTAGTATTGCATTGTAGATTGAGTTCTGAAGTAAATTGATGGATCTTTTCTTGGGGAAAGTGTTTGGTAAAGAGGTCAGCTATGTTATTGAAAGAGGGTATGTATTGGAAGGTAATGTTTCCTCACTTCACCTAATCTTTAATGAAGTAGTATCATATATTGATATGCTTTGTTCTCCAATAGTTCTTGTCATTTAAACTATAGGAGATAGATCTGTTGTTGTCTGCATATATCATGATTGGTCTTGATGTTGGTAGTCTAATTTTGCTGAGATATTTAGAGATCTATAGAGCTTGTGTAGCTGTCCTCAAAAAACCCATGTATTCTGCTTTTACTGTTGATAATACAACTGTTTCTTGCCTCTTACTTTCCCATAATATTGGTTCTCCTGTAACTATAAAAATATTCCCCTCTGTGGAGCAGCATGTGTCTTTGCATTCTGCAAAATCAGAGTCAACATATCCAGTAGAACTTAGCTCACCATCTGCCCTATATGTTATTCTATAGTCTAAAGTCCCTTTGATGTAAGTTAGGACATGTTTGACTTTAGACCAGTATGATTTTTCAGGGTTGTGGGCAAAGTGAGATAGTAAAGTAACAGCATAAAAAATGTTAGGTTGTGTAGCAACTTGTAACCACATTAGTGATCCAAGTATGTTAGCATCTAAAGTCTGATGACCAGAATTAAGCCAACTGTCTCTTTGTTCAGAGTTTGACAAAGAGAACTTAATGGAGTTCTTGCTTAATTCTCTACTACTTATACATTTTACTATTATGGCTATGTACTTACTCTCCCATGTTACTCTAGTCATATGACACACTGTGACCTGTGACCTGTGACATGACTATCTGTGACCATATGTCACACCATTGTGATATTGTGACAAAGTCACATGATACTTTCCCATACTCCATCTTGTAGTTGTAAGTCCAATAAGAAAAGAAAAGAAAAGAAATATAAATAATAACTTAGCCATTTTGCCAAGTCATGACACAATATGTAGGGCAGGTAGAAGGACAGAGAAAGGAGCAACCAGCTCCAGTAATAATCAAAGGAGAGAAAGAGTAGAAAGTAGAAAAGATATTAAATAAGTGACAAGTAAGAAGGAAGGATAAATATCTAGTATGCTGAAAGGGATTTATAGTGGAGTCAAATACATAGGAAGGAAGAAAAAACTTAAAGAATGCAAAATAAAAATCAAAGAGTTCAAAAAGGAATACCAACAGAATATAAAAGATGTGGCAAGACAGGAATGCAAAGACAGGACATTCAGGAAAGGAGAATTGCCAGGGAAATTCACGGCAAGGAAACTGTTTAGATGGTTAGACAAACAGTACAACCAAGAATATTGGGGAAGATTGGAGAGGAATTGGAGATAATAGAAGAGAAAACAATTGCAGAGGAAAAAGAAATTAAGGAAGAAGAAATTAAGGAAGAAAAATCAAGGAATAGAGGAAGATGACAATGAGATGGACAATATGGTTGACCCATACTACAAGTTGTAGAAAAATTCCTCAGGACAAGAAAACTTAAGAGAGAGGTAGTGTTATGACTTGGCAAAAACAGCTAAGTTAATATTTATGTTTCTTTTCTTTTTCTTTTCTTTTATTTTCTGATTATTATTTTTCTTTTATATTTTCTCTTCTTTATTTTCTTATTGATGGATGCACAAGAGGGAAGTAACTCATAGGAAAGCATAGGATAAAAGGGAAGGGTTAGGGTTACTCTTTATGTATAAATAGTATACAAAATCTAACGAGAACTCTATCGAGTTCTCTTTGTCAAATGTTAATAAAAGAGCAGTTGGCTTAATTCTGGCTCAGAAGTTGGCTCACTGACAGTAACCACCATGTTATTGTTTATTAAATTGCTAATATCTCAAAAACTGCCACAATCAATACTTCAGTTCTAGACTCAGCAGAAGCCTTTTTCATAATGCTCAAAATGAGCCTAGAACAACCTTGAGGTGATTAATAAAAGTGGAAATATGAAGAGCTCAATATTTGTACATGAACATTAATTAATTACCCATAGATAGTTATCTGCCTTTAATTAGAACAAAGGACAACCTCCATATGGTTAAGTTATTGTATTCTAGAGCACAAAGGCACTACTATATATAGAACAATAGGTAGTAGCATGTGATAGCCTGTTCTAGTGTACGGACCATCACTTTCCTGTATATAAGTGATGAAGTAGTCTAGTAACAAAGATGTAGTTTGGTTAGCAATGAGGCTGTGGTAATGTAAATGTGAGACTGTCTCAATCTAAGACAGTCTAACTTTAGTTCCACAACTCACATTATTTCTTGCTCTATATACTTATATGGATAACTCTCATAAACATTCCTTGTTGAATTTTGGGGAGAAAACAATCAACATAACAACAGGGGAAATTTGTTGCAAATGCACAACATTCTTCATTACTAGGTAGACTATTTATATACAAAGAACAATAAAATATAAAATAGCCTAGAACTCATTTAGTATAGTGTTTGATATTTCAACATTTCTCTCAGTTGTCTATTACTTGGATGACATCTAAAGTATGTTATTATATTGTTTTACCAATACTGAACTCTTATTTGTTTTGTATAGTTACTTTATCTTTGTCACAAACTTCATTTGGCCATATCTCCATCAATTCTTCAATGATTCTCATGGTCTCAAAGGCTATGGAAAGCCCTCAAAAAGACCTTTCAATTGATGCCAGTCACATTCTGAAGCAATCAATATTGGCTGAGATATTAAGCAGATTAACTGGTAACCACCATATTACCATTTATTAAATTGCTAATATCTCGGAAACTGCTATGATCAGTGCTTCAGTTCTAGGCTCAGCAGAAGCCTTCTTCATAATGCTCAGAATGAGTCTAGAATGACCTCAAGGCAATTAATATTAGTGGAGATATGAAGGCCTCAATATTTGCATATGGACTTTATTAATTACCCATAGATAGTCATCTGTCCTTTTCGAACAAAGGACAGCCTCCATATGGTTAGGTTATTACTATTTCTAGCATAAAGGCACTACCATATGTAGAACAATAGGTAGTAGCATGTGATGATCTGTCCTAGTGTACAGACTATCACAATTATGTATATAAGGACTTATAGTCTAAGGATTAGACCTCAGACTTAACAACATCTTTTGTCACTGTCTAAACTTTGCATTTTTGAACCTTTCAAGATTCTAAAGCACCAATCACAAATAAGTAAGTAACTATTTGTGATAATCTTTTGGGTAATATACATAGTCATCTATTACTTGGGTAATGTTTGAGCTACTTTATCTTTTAGGTTATGGGCCCCATGCTCAATAAAGCCTCATATACCAATATATTAGCAGTCACAATAGCCTTTTCTGAGACAAACAAATTCAATGGTACAAATTGGTCCTCATGGCAAAGACTCATTCATACAGTAGCTATATCAAAAGGAGTTTTTGGATACTTAGATAGATCTATTAAATGCCCCTCCACTTCACTAACTATAGCAACTATATCTGCTATACTTGCCATGACAACTGTACCTACTGAGATACTGTGGGACTTTGAAACCCTATCACTCAAAGAATAGAAAATATATGATGCCTGGATATTGAGCTTACTCATGTTCAACACAAGAAACCTAGCTAGACTAGGAATCAACATCGACAGTACAGCTACTGAGGCCTAGACCTCATACATTAACACTTACAAAAAGGCATGTAACATGACACAGTTGAATACAGAACAGATACTGCAAAACACACTTTACACAGACTACACTAACTTTACTAACTTTATCATTAATATACATACTAAATAGTCAGATACTAGGGCTTTAGGGTCTAAAATCAATAATGAAAACTTCAAAGATATTATCATATCTGTCTTACCTGAATCCTAGAGCTCTGTGACTGCATTACTTTATGACCCAAATATGACATCAACAGATGCTATAGCTCACCTTTAGATTTGACACACAAAATTCTACAAAAATCGACTCACTAACATCAGCCAAAATACAATGGCACTTCATATATCCAATTCTAGACAGGGGCAAAGATCTCAGCTTGTTTGTACCAACCCAAACTGTCAATGTCATAATCATACTATTAAGATGTACTACTAGCCAGAAAGAGACAAAGAAGGATAGTTTCCCCCTAGTTTTGGAAAGAGAGATAAAATTAGAGGATCAGCAGCAAATACTTGACAAGAAAGCAATAAACTACTACCTACTACAAATAAGAAAATGATCAAGTCTTTGCTTACATGATGATAGGTAACTCCGATGTTATGCTGCAGACATATTTTTTATAGAAATATAACAGGAGAGGTCCTCATACTTTTGTGTTTCACTTTTGAGTCCACTTTAGAGTCCTTCTATGAGCCCTAGGAATAATCTAGAACCAGAAACTTGTATTCCTAGAAAACAGTTCTATAATTATTATATGCTAGAACAGCATATTCTAGAAAGAAGCAATACTAATAGACTAGTATTAGGTTTCTCAGAGGCAAACCATCCAGGTTTGAGGTCCTAGAATTCAGGAGTTTTAGAGTATCTTTGCAATGTGGTATAATTTCAATCTAGAGTGAACACAGGCTAATAAGATATCAACTTACAGATCAAAAAGTCTATCAGTGACATGTAATCCCATTATTATTAGACTCATCCAAGTCGTGGATATTTTCCAGATAGACTACCACCTCAAATACCTTTGCATTAGATGAAATCAGTTTCTAGATCATGTTTGGAATAGAAAGTAGCTAGTTAGAAAAATAGGGGAGATTGATAAAGGGTGACACATGAGAGCAGAGCAAGATCACATGGATATGTTTGATGGATATGAAAGATAGGAAGGTGATATCTGTTATGTCCACATGACAATGTCATGGAGGAGAGATACAAGGAAGACTGGTGGGATGAAGAGTTTCCTTTTCCTTTTTTTTCTATAATTGAGTCCTGGGGTTTATAAGATCATAATATATTTCTTAGAATGGAGATTAAAGAGAGAGCCTCCTTGGCCCTTGTCTTCATCTCAGAAGCTCTTGAGGTTGTAAATATGATTCTCTTAAGTGTATAAGGGATGATCTTAGTAAGAGATTGAGTTAGTAAAGGTTTCCTACCATATACCCTACTCTTTCTTGAGACAAAACACAGTAGTTACTTGAACAACCTTCTACAAAGTAGTAGGTCTGAAAAGCCTAGCTAATCATTGACTTAGATTGTATCATACCCATAAGGTTTGGTATGGGAGTACAGATGAGGGCTTGATTGAGTGTAGTAAGGCCCATAAGTAGTTTACTGACTATTCTACTAGTGAGCTTATTACAGTGTGTAAAGGTGGATACCATGTGAGACAGATCTAGATTGAGTTCCTAATCATTTTATCTATTTTTATATTACAGATAAGCTGTGCTTCTACTTTTTAAGTTCTTTTTGATACTCTCACTTCCTCCTTCTTTCTATGAACCCTTTAGTATGCAATTAAGAACTGTCACTGCCTCTTCTACTTGCTTGTTATAGTAAATATCTTTTTTGCCCCTTTCACTAAGTTCAAGGTATATACTACTCCAAACCTCCAACCAAACCATAGATCTGATAATTATACACCACCCAGTTTTAGTATCTCCAACCAACAAATATACAATGCAAAGGAGATAAATAATCACAGACATGTATCTGGAGAAATTCCATTAGTTTACTACACTAATCCCATTAATAAATTTGATATCCCCATACTTCTTGATTCTGGTACAAGTAACCATTGCTTTGCTGATATATTACTGTTCATATCCTACACTTTCTTTGACCAACTATCACCTGGATCTACTGCTGAGAAAGAACTGATATTCAATATTGCTGGAAAAGGAAGTATCAAACTCCAGACAAATATTAATGGAGAAAGAAGGACAATTACCTTTGACAACATCTTATATACATCTGGGTTTAGGTCTAACTTGATTCCAATGGCCAAATTAAGTACCAAGGGAGCAGAAGCATACTTCAAGGACAATAAGGCTATTATAAGAACCAAAACTGGGATAGACTTCATATTAGTGATAATGGGGATTAAAATGTTTGATCATGAAACAAAGATAAAAGCAAGGTTAGAAAGGCAAAATCTTCAAACTGCTTCACAATTGTGCCCTAAACAAGTAGGCACTGGGGAGATAAATCAAATAATAGAGAGCTTACTGAAGGTGAATGTCCAAAGAATAACCAAAACATATTAAATAGAAACCTAAGAAGAAAAAAAATGTTTTTAGTATCCACTTAAGAAAACTCTCATTATAATAGGATCTCTAAGGCATGCATTCATCTCACACCATGACACTACTGCCCTTACCTAGTCTAATAGCCTGGCTTGCCATCAATGCAACAGTACTACCTAGAACTTCTGTACTGTCATGCAAGCTCTACTTTAGCTAACTGTACAACTGGAAGCCTACTCCAAAAACACATAGCAAGTGGTTAGCTCCTAGTGTAAGCAAATGCCTGAGTCCATTGAGGTTTGAGTATCCCTTTGAAGAAAGTTTTATAAAGTTTTCATAAAGCAGACACAAAAGAAAACCTCAAATCACTCAAATAACCTTTTAGCTTTAGAACAACAAAGAAAGAGACAGAGTATTGTTATGTCCCTTCTGTACCCTAGAGTATTTATTAGGATTACAAATCAAAGATACAACAAAAGAAAAGAAACAAAGAAAACTTCCAAATTTCCAAAGATAGTAAGAGTGAAATGATGAGACAGTACCTCTCTCAATCACTTGGCTATCACATCCCACTTCTCTAATCTTACTCCTAGGATTCTTCTCTAAACAATAGATAGCTCTTGAGCCTTTTGCTAGGCTATAAAAAGAGACAGCGATCTCAAGTCATTTTGCTCTCAAGTGTGTTGTCTTCATCAAACACCTCTTTTTCTATCTCTCTATTTGACCTCTCTGCCTAACCTCTCTAGTTTTTCTACTACTCCTTTATACTTCATCATATCTTTGAGCCTTAGTCTTCTTCTGTTAGGTTTGCAATGCAACCCTTAAGAGGACTCATCTTGCTAGTTCTTGCTATAATTAGCTATCAGCAATGATGGCTCTGCTCTGATAATAACCTAGACATTATAAATAAGTGACTGCTGCCAAGATATGACATCATCTTTATAAAAACAATCTTCTAAGGTCTTTTCTGCTCTCAAGAGTACTCTAAAGGAGAGTTCTGTTATAGATCTGTTATGAAATTCTCTGGACAATTCTTATGAGGTCTTTGTAGTAGTGGTCATAGCTACTACTCTGCTACTCAAGTGGTATGCTCAAGTTTACCACTAGGCATCTAAGAAACATCTCTGGGGGGCTAAACTTATCTCTCAAGCTGGTTATTCTCATTATTATAGTGAAAAATATCATTTTATTGCCTAAATGGCTGTCTGGCATGACAGCGACACATTCAGGATTACTTTATGTGGTCAAAATAGATAAAATACAATCTACTGTCTTTACAGCATAGTTAAGGCAAAAACCTACTAGTTTTGCCATATGGCACAGACACCTGGCTTATACCTAGGCAAAAACCATCTAACAAATGATATCCAAAAACCTTGTAGATAGGCTCAATATCTGTGGGAAATTGTCAATAGATGAATTATGTGAAAATTGCATATATGGCAAACATACTGCACATCTATATAATAATAACAAATCAAAGGAGAAAGAAGTCCTTAAACATATATATATATTGTGTCATGACTTGGCAAATTAGCTAAGTCATTATTTATATTTCTTTTCTTTTCTTTTCTTATTGGACTTACAACTACAAGATAGAGTGCGGGAAAGTATTATGTGACTTTGTCATAATGTCACAATGGTGTGACAGATAGTCACAGATAGTCACGTCACAGGTCACAGTGTGTCACATGACTAGAGTAACATGAGAACCATGGGAGAGCAAGCACATAACCACAGTAGTAAAATGTATAAGTAGTAGAGAATTAAACAAGAACTCCATCGAGTTCTCCTTGTCAAATGCTAATAAAGAAGCAGTTGGCTTAATTCCGGCTTTGGAGTTGGCTAGTCTGATATTAGAACTCAATTCCATACCCTGAGTACTATCTGCCTCGGATCCTGCTCAATCTTTACTCTTATCATTATCAATCCTCAGCCAGTGGTCATTGCAATTACTAGCCACCTCCATACATAGCTGGGCCCTTAGCTTAAGGGGACTTTGCAGTCAATTAGGAACTGCAGGTGGAGACACAGTACCAAGCTCAGGTATTGCGTTTGAGACCTGACCTCACAATTGAGTGGTGCTCAGTAGAATACTTGTATCTCTTTTCTTGATATAAACCTTGTGCTGTGACTCTATTGTGAGTTGGTATATGCAAAGGATTGACAGTCATCTCTTAAGGAGCCATCTAGATTAGGGATCCCATCCATTGGGTGATAGCCAAAGTATCATTAGGGCAGTAGTAAGTAGAGAAGTAGGACTCTGGCTAGGTGAAGATCTTGTGCCCCAATAAACGTAGTTATCTAGCAAGACTCAACATTCAATCTGTACCCTTTCTTGAGACATTGTCACCATGTCTCAAAAACAATATAATCAACTCATGAGTGCTATGCTCAAAGAAAGACATGCCCTTGCCAAATTAAGGGCAGAACTAAAAGGGAGAGAGAGGAAGCTTTGTAGATATTGTAGAAAGTTCAGGCACCTGGCCTGTAACTGCAGGAATAAGAGAAGAGAGAAAAAGGGGACAGCTGTTCCCCAAAATAAGCTTGAAGTGTTGAGTAGTAGAATAATGCAGTGTGGAGTTGAGGAGAGAGTGGTAAGAAGCATGAGGACAGTAGCTGTAAAGTGTTTCAAGTGTGGAGAAGAAGGGCACAAGTTTAGGGAGTGCTCTCTATGGGTAAAGAAGGAGAGAGCGGTATGCATGGCCAGCCCACAAAAGGCGCAGCAAGGGAGAAGGCCGGCGTATCCTGTCAGGGAAAAGACACAGAAAGAAGAGAGAAAGCTGAGGAGAGTTGAGGAGGATGAAGCAGTGTGCCCTGTAAAGAGAAAGGTACAGCAGGAGTGAAGAAGAAGTTTGTGGGAGATATTAAGAAAAAGAGCCAAGTAGTATTGTGGACCGACAGTACCACAAGATACGGAATTGTGAGAGTTGGAATAGCATGGTCAAGGGACTGTCATCACATATTTGAAGTGCCCAAGATATGGCAGCAGAGAATGCTACACGGAAGACGATCGGGGACAAGGGGTAGTTCCCTATTGGAGAAGAGAGAAAATGAGTTGGTGTAGATGCAAAGGAAAAGAGGAGTAGAGTGGCACACGAGCAAAAGACTCAAAAAATGCAGCAAAGGAAGAGGAAGCGGTGCAGCCCAGAGAGGCAAAAACACAACAGAGTGGTGCATGACCAGAAGAGTCGGAACGCGCAGCAAGAGAGGGGAGTAGTCAAAGGGAGATCAGGAGAACCTTTAAGATATTGAGAGAAGTATGGTTGAACATAGGAATAGAGAAGATAAATATGTATGAAGGCGTAATGATAAAAGCGCTCTTGGATAGTGATGCAACGGGAATGTTCATGGATAGACAGACAGTAGCAAAACATGGGTTTAAGCTGCAGAAGCTGGAAAGACTATTAGCCATTAGAAATGTAGATGGTACTAGTAATAGTGGAGGGACCATTACACACCAAGTAGAGTGCAACGTTTACTATAAGGGCCACATGGAAAGAATGAGGATAGATATCTGCAATTTAGGGAAAATGGAGGTGATACTGGGCATGCCATGACTAGCAGCCCATAACCTGGAGATAAATTGGGAAACTGGGGAGGTTAAAATAACAAGGTGTCTACCCTTGTGTGGTAGCATAAAAGGAAAAGGGAAAGAATAAAGGAAGAGGAAAAGAGTAGCAACAGAAGAAGAGGAAAAGATCATCTGGTGGGCGGTAGATGATAAGAAAGATTGGGGAAAAGAGAAAGAAATTGAGGAGGACCATAGAAAAATCAAAGAGATGGTCCCAAAGAAGTTTTTGAAGTGGAGAAAAGTGTTTGGAAAGGTGGAGTCAGAGAGAATGCCGACGAGAAAGATTTGAGATTATGCTATAGATCTCAAGGAAATGTTTAAACCACGTAAGGGAAAAATTTACCCTCTGTTCAAGAATGAGAGGGAGGAAGTTCAAAACTTTGTGGAAAATCAGCTAAGGAAAGGATATATCAGACCCTTGAAATTGCCACAGACATCACCAGTTTTCTTTATAGGCAAAAAGAATGGTGGCAAAAGGATGGTAATGGACTACTGTAACCTGAATAGCCAAACTGTGAAGAACAACTACCCATTGCCGTTAATTACAGAGTTAATCGATAACATGGGGAGTAAGAAAGTATTTACAAAGATGGATCTAAGGTGGGGGTTCAATAACATAAGAATAAAGGAAGAGAATGAGTGGAAGGGAGTGTTTATAACACATATAGGTTCCTTTGAGCCCACAGTAATGTTCTTTGGCATGACAAATTTGCTAGCTATATTTTAGGCGATGATGAACAAAATCCTAAGAGATTTCATCAATGAAGGAAAAGTTGTTGCATTTGTAGATGATGTATTGGTAGGAATGGAGATAGAAGAAGGATATGATGAGATTGTAGAAGAAATATTGAGAAGGTTGGAAGAGAATAACTTGTACATCAAGCTAGAGAAGTATGTGTGGAAGGCAAGGAAGATAGGGTTCTTGGGTGTAGTTATTAGGCCCAATGGAATAAAGATGAAAAAAGAGAAAGTAGAGAAAGTGCTTAGTTGGCCACAGCCAAAGAATGTAAAAGACATTAGGAAATTTTTGGGCCTCGCAAACTACTATAGGAGGTTCATTAAAGACTTTGCACGAGTAGCCAGACCAATGAACATGCTTACATAGAAGGATGAAAAGTGGCAGTGGGAGGAGGTATAGCAAAAGGCATTTGACAAGTTGAAACAGATCTTTATGACAAAACCAGTGTTAGTAGTGCCTGACTTAGACAAAGAATTTTGGGTGGAGACTAACACCTCAAATTATGCTACTGGAAAAGTATTGTCAATGAAGTGCTCAGACAAGAAGTGGAGACTAGTTGCTTTTATTTCCAAGTCTCTTAGTAATACAGAACATAACTACGAGATACATGACAAGGAGATGCTAGCAGTCGTCAGATGTTTAGAAGCATAGAGACATTTCCTGGAAAGAGCAGTAAAGAAATTCGAGATTTGGATAGACTACAAAAACCTCGAGTATAAAGGTGTAGAAATTAAATAGAAGACAAGCAAGATAGGCCTTATACCTATTAAGATTTGATTTCATGTTGAAGCATGTTCCAGGAAGTAAGATAGGGAAAGCAGACAGTCTTAGCAGGAGACCAGACTAGGAAGTTGGAGTGGAAAGAGACAACGAGGACAAGATGTTGGTAAAGCCAAAATGGCTAAAAGTGAGAAGAGCAGAGACAGTAGAAATCATAGTAGATGGGGTAGATCTACTAGAGGAAGTAAGGAAGTCAAAGGTGAAAAACAACGAGGTAGTGAAAGCGGTGGAAGAAATGAAACGGGCAAGAGTAAAGATATTGAGAGATAAAGAATGGAGAGAAGTAGACGGTATAATGTACAAAGAAGGGAAAGTGTATGTGCCAAAAGATGAAAGGCTAAGGGCAGAGATTGTCCAACTGCACTATGATACACCAGTCAGAGAACACAGAGGGCAGTGGAAGACAGTAGAATTGGTCACCCATAACTTTTAGTGGCCAGGAGTAACCAAAGAAGTAAATCAGTACGTGAAGGGGTGTGATGCTTGCCAGCAAAATAAGAATTGCACAGAACAACCAGCTGGCAAATTAATGCCCAACTCAATTCCAGAGAAACCTTAAACACATATATCAGCAGATTTCATCACTAAACTGCCCTTAGCTCAGGGATACAACTTGATCTTAGTAGTAGTTGACCGATTGACGAAAATGGTACATTTCATACCTACTACAGAGAAAACGTCAGCAAAAGGACTAGCCAGGTTATTCAGAGATAATGTGTGGAAGTTACATGGTTTATCTGAAAGTATCATATCAGATAGGGGACCACAATTCACAGCAGGGTTAATGTGAGAGTTAAATGAGATGTTGGAGATCAAAAGTAAATTGTCGACGGTGTTCCACCCTTAGACAAACAGACAAACTGAAAGGATTAACCAGGAGTTAGAACAATACCTAAGAATGTTCATTGATCACAGGCAAGAGTAGTGGCCAGAATAGTTAGAAATAGCAGAGTTCACGTATAACAATAAAATGCACTCGAGTACCAGAACATCGCCTTTTAAAGCAAATTATGAGCAAGATCCCAGGATAGAGTTTGAAGAAAGGAAGAAAGGAAAATATGTGGGAGCAGAAAAATTCATGGAGAAAATGAAGAAAATACAAGAAGAGACTAAGAAAAGCATATAAAGATATGAGGAAGTATGCAGATAGGAAGAGATCGGACGCAAATGAGTATAAAGTAGGAGACTTGGTTATGCTCAGTACTAAGGATCTGAAATATCAGATGGTCAGGAGGAGGACAGAAAAGTTGACGGAGAGATTTGTCGGTCCTTACAGAGTCAAGGAAATAATATTATTGAATGCGGTCAAATTAAAACTACCTAGCACAGTAAAGATATACCTGGTAGTTAACGTTAGTAGAGTACGATGATATGTAGAACAGGTAGAAGGACAAAGAAAGGAGCAACTGGCTCCAGTCATAATCAAAGAGGAAGAAGAATGAGAGGTGGAACGAATACTAAATAAGAGGAAGGTTAGAGGGAAAGATAAGTATTTAGTATGTTGGAAAGAATTTACAGTAGAGTCAGATACCTGGGAAGGAAGGGAGAATTTAGAGAATGCAAAAGAAACAATCAAAGAATTTGAGAAAGAGTATCGGCAAGGCATGGAAGACATAGCGCAGCAAGAGCATGAAGAGGGAACATTCTGATAGGGAGAATTGCTGGGAAGATTCACAGCAAAGAAACTGTATGAGTGGTCAGACAAGCGATATGACCAAGAGTATTGGGGGAGAATGGAGAAAAACTAGAGACGATGGAAGGGCAAGAAACCCATAAAAAGGGAAATAATGAAGACAATTCTGGAGAAAGAAGAAATCAAGGAGGAAAAATCAGGAGTTAGAGAATAGATAGAAAAAGATGACAACGAGATGGGCAACATGGTCGATCTATATTACGAGCTGTAGGAAAATTCCTCAGGATGAGGAAACTTAAGAGAGGTGTAGTGTTATGACTTAGCAAATCAGCTAAGTCATTATTTATATATATATATTTTTTTTTCTTTTCTTATTGGACTTACAACTATAAGATGGAGCATGGGAAAGTATCACATGACTTTGTCACAATGTCACAATGGTGTGATGGATAGTCACGTCACACAGGTCACAGTCACAGTATGTCACATGACTAGAGTAACATGAGGATCATGGGAGAGTAAGTGCATAGCCATAGTAGTAAAATGTATAAGTAGTAGAGAATTAAGTGAGAACTCCATTGAGTTCTCTTTGTCAAACTCTGAACAAAGAGACAGTTGGCTTAATTCTGGTCATCAGACTTTAGACGCTGACATATTGTTGTATCCTACTGACATTAACTATCAGACGTATTTTTATAGTACTAGGTAGTTACAATTCTACTACATTCAATAATACAATTTTTTTGATTTTGTAAGGGCCAACAAACCTCTTCATCAGCTTCTCTGTTCTCTCCCAACCATTTGATATTTCAGGTCCTTAGTACTTAACATTACTAAGTCTTCTACTTTATAGTTGTCTACTTATCCCCTCTTTCTGTCTATGTATTTCTTCATCTCTTCTTGTGCTTTCCCTAGTGCTGCTTTTGCTTTCTCCTATATCTCCTTTATTTTCTCAATGAATTTCTCTGCTCCTTGGTATTTCCCCTTCTTTCTTTCTTTGAACCCTATCCTAGGATCTTGCCCATAATTTGCCTTGAAAGGCAACATCTGAGTACTTGAGTGTATTTTATTGTTGTATGCAAATTCTGCTGTTCCCAACTATTCTGGCTACTATTCTTGCCTATGATCAATAAACATTCTCAAGTATTGCTCTAATTCTTGGTTTACCCTTTCTGTCTGTTCATTTGTCTATGGGTAGAATGTCATAGACAATTTACTCTTGATCCCTAACATCCTGTTCAACTTCCTCATTAATCCTGTTGTGAACTGTGGTCCCCAATCTGAGATAATACTCTCAGATAAACCATGTAGTTTCTACACATTGTCTCTGAACAGCTATACTAGCCCTTCTGCCAATGTTTTCTCTATAGTAAGTATAAAATGTACCATTTTCATTAACCTGTCAACTACTACTAAGATTGAATCATATTCTTAAGCTAAAGGCAGCTTAGTGATAAAGTCTGCTGATATATGCAGTTCAAGATTTTTCCAGAATTGAGTTAGGTATTAATTTGCCTGTGGGTTGTTCTGTGCAATTTTTATTGCATTGGCAGACATCACACCCCTTCACATACCACTTCACTTTTTTGGTTACTCCTGGTCACTAGAAGTTCCTAGTAACCAACTCTATTGTCTTCTACTGTTCTTTGTGACCTCCTATTAGCATATCATAATGTAACTAGATAATTTTTGCTCTTAGTTTCTCATCCTTTGATATATACACTTTTCCTTCTTTACACATTACACCATCAACTTCTTTCCACTCTTTGTCTCTTAGCATTTTCACTTCTGCTTGTTTCATTTCTTCCACTACTTTTACCACTTTGTTGTCTTTCGCCTTTGACTTTCTTACTTTCTCTAGTAGATCTACCTATCTACTATTATTTCTACTACCTCTAATCTTCTTACTTCCAACCACTCTAGTTTTACTAATGTCTTGTCCTCATTATCTTTTTTTACTCCAATCTCCTAGTCTGGCCTCTTGTTTAGACTGTTTGCCTTTTCTATCTTACTTCCCAGAACATGCTTTAGTGTAAAACTAAATCTAGATAAGTATAATGTCTATCTTGCTTGTCTTTGATTCAATTTCTGTACCTTTATAAAATATTCAAGATTTTTATGATCTGTCCAGATCTCAAATTTCTCTGTTATTCTTTCTAGGAAGTGCTTCCATGTTTCTAAGCATCTATCAACTGCTAACATCTCCTTGTTGTATATCTTGTAGTTTCATTCCATAATAATTTGCGAGACCTAAGAATTTCCTAACATCTTTCACGTTTTTGGGTTGTGGCTAACTAAGTACCCCTTTTACCTTTTTCACTTCTATCTCTATTCCATTAGGTCCAATGACAACCCCTAAGAACTCTATTTTTTTTGCCTTTTACACACATTTCTCTCGCTTGATATACAAGTTATTCTTCTCTAATCTCTTTAATATTTCTTTCATGATTTCATTGTGGTCTTCCTTTGTTTCCATCTCTACCAATACATTATCTACAAATGCTACAACCTTTCCTTTGTTTATTAAATCCCTTAAGATTTTGTTCATCATTACCTGGAATGTAGCCAGCAAGTTTGTCATCCCAAAGAATATTACTGTTGGCTTGAAGGAACCTATGTGTATTATAAACGCTCTTTTCTACTCATCTCCCTCTTTTATCCTCATGTTATTAAAACCCCACCTGAGATCTATTTTAGTTAACACCTTCTTGCTCCCCATGTTGTCAATTAACTCAGTGATTAATAGAAGTAGGTAGTTGTTCTTTATTGTCTGATTGTTCAGGTTATGGTAGTCTATTACTATTCTCTTACTTCCATTCTTTTTACCCACAAAGAAAACTAGTGATATTTAAGGGGATTTTGATGGTCTGATGTATCCTTTTCTCAATTGGTTCTTCACAAAGTTCTGAACTTCTTTCCTCTCATTTTTAGACAAGAGGTAAATTCTTTCTTTTCATAGTTTGAATATCTCTTTGAGATCTATGGTATGATCCCACATTTTTTTTGTCAGCATCCTCTTAGATTCCATTTTCCCAAATACTTTTCTCTACTTTAAAATTTTTTAGAGACTAGCTCTTTAATTTTCCTGTGGTCCTCCTCAATTTCTTCCTCTTTTCCCCAATCTTCCTTATCATCTATTGCCCATTGGACAATTTTCTCTTTCTCTAGGGTTACTACTCTTTTGATCTTCTCTTTCTTTGGGCTCCTTCCATTACACAAGGGTGGGCATTTCATTATTTTAACTTCCTCTGTTTTCCAGTTTATCTCTGGGTTATGTGCTGCCAACTATGGCATTCCCAGGATTACTTCTGTTTTCCCTAGATCATATATATCTATTCTTATCCTCTCTATGTGGCCTTTGTAGTACACATTGCACTTTACTTGGTGTGTAATGGCCCCTCCACTATTATTTGTTCTGTCTATATTTCTGATGGCTATTGGTCTTTCTAATTTTTGTAGCTTAAACCCATGTTTTGCTGTTGTCTTCTTATTCATGAACATCTCCATTGCACTACTGTCCAAGAGTACTTTTGCCATTATACCTTCATGCATATTTATCTTTTCTATTCCAATACTCAACCACATCTCTCTTAGTATTTTGAAAGTTCTCCTGATCTCCTTTTGATTATCCCCCTCTTTTGTTGTGCTTTCCAGTTCTCCTGACTATGCGCTGCCTTGCTATACCTTTGCCTCTTTGGGCCACACTGCTTTCCCTATACACCCATATCATTTCATTTGTTCTAATTTTTTTCTAGAGATTACTCCCTATCCCCTGTTATCTTCCACATGTCATCCTTGGCTTCTGCACTTCTCACAAGTTAAGTACAAAACCACTACCTTCTTCATGCACTATTCTAGCTCTAGTAGATATGCTTTCTCTGGTACTTCTTTGCCACAATGTTCCTCTACTCTCCTCCTCAACTCTGTCACTAAACTCCTTTTCTACTCCTACTGCACTTCTCATGGCTTAGCCACATGCACTGCCTCTTTTTTCTCTGTTCTCCTCAACCTCTTTTCTCTTTCCTGTGCTTTTCCCTTTATAGGGTGTGCTAGCTCCCTCTGTTGGTATGCCTTTTGCAGCTTTACTATATGTGCTACCCTTTCTTTCCTTTCCTATAATGGGCACTTTCTATACTTGTGTCTTCTCTCTCCACACTTGTAATACTTAACTTCCACCACTGCTACTCTTTTTATTATTTTCTCCTCTACTTGTCATGACTTGGCAAATCGACTAAGTTATTATTTATATTTCTTTTCCTTTTCTTTTCTTTTATTTCTCTTATCAATGGACACGTGAGATAAAAGTGACTCATATGGAAGCACGGGACTTTAGTGTAAGGTTAGGGTCAGATATTTGTATAAGTAGAGTAGAAAATCCAACAGGAACTCTATCGAGTTCTCTTTGTCTAATGCTGAACAAAGAGCAGTTGGCTTAATTCCGGCACGGAGTTTGGCTCTCTGACACGAGAACTCGATATCACATCTAGAGCACCGTCCGCCTTGGACCTTGCTCAACCTCATTCTCATTTCATATCAACCCTCGGTCGCTGATCACCACAATCAGTAACCACCTCCATACATAGCCAGGCCCTTGGCTTAAGGGGACTTTGCAGTCAGTTAGGGACTGCAGGTGGAGACACAGTACCAAGCTCAGGTATTGCGTTCGAGACCTGACCTTGCAATTGAGTGGTGTTTAGTAGATACTTGTACTGTTCTTAGTATAAACCTTGTGTTGCGCTCCATTGTGAGTAGTACACGCAGAGGAGTGACAGTTACTTTTAGAAGGCTGTCTAGATTAGAGATCCCATCCGTTGGGTGATAGTCTAACCATACTATTAGGGCAGTAGTTAGTAGGGCAGTAGGCATCTGGCTGGGTGAAGATCTTGCGCCCCAGCAGACATAGTTGTAATTAGTAAGATCAAAATCATTAAATCTGTACCCCTCTTGAGACGTTATCAATATGTCTCAAGAACAATACCATACTTTATTGAGCAACTTGCTCAAAGAGAAATGCGCCCTCACCAAACTGAGGGTAGAATTAGAAGGGAGGAAGGGAAAGCTCTGCAAGAGCTGCAAAGGGTTTGGGCACCTGGCCCAAAATTGCAGGAACAAAAACGAGGAAGGAAAAGGGACAAAAACGCCCCAAAATAAATTCGAAGTATTGAGTAGCAAAGTAATGCAGTGTGGGGTAGAAGAGAAGATGATAAGGAGCGTAAGAGTGGGGGTAAAGTGTTATAAGTGTGAAGAAGAGGGGCACAAGTGCAGAGTGTGTCCTCTAGCAGGAAGGAAGGAGGAGAACAGGGTAGCGTGCCCCTACAAGGGAAAAGCGCACCAGGAAAAGAAGCCGGTGCGCCTCATAAGAGGAAAGGTGCAGGAATATGGAGAGAAGGAAGTAAGGCGAGTGGAAGAGGAGAAGGCAGTGTGCCCTAAACAAGGAGAAGCGTAGCAAGAATGGAGGAGAAGCTCGATAGAAGAGCTAAGAAAGAAGGCGGAGGAGCATTGTGGAAAGGGCGTCCCAAGAGAGGCGCAATTATTAGAGTTAGAATGGATAACAGAAGAAATAGTGGTGTCGTACTTGACTTGCAAGTGCAGAGAAAAGGGGTCTCATATAGAAGACAACTGGGGGCAAGGAGTGATCCCCTTTTGGAAGTGGAAAGAATTGAGTTAATGTGGATGCAAGGGAAAGGAGCAGAGCGGTGCGCGAGCAAGAGACTCGAGAAGCACAGCAAGGGAGGAAAAGGTGGCGCGGCCCAGAGAGGCAAAAGCGCAGCAAAGCGGCGCATGGTCAAGAGAACCGGAACACGCAGCAAAAGAGAGAGAAAGCGGCGTGCCCACAGAGAGGAAAAGCACAGCAAGAGAGGGGGGGTAGTCGACAGGAGGTCAAGAGAACCTTCAAAATGTTAAGAGAAGTGTGGTTGAATATCAGGGTAGAAAAGATAGACATGCATGAAGGCGTGCTGATTAAAGCGCTCTTAGATAGTGGCGCAACGGGGATGTTTATAGATAGGCAGATGGCAACTAGACATGGGTTCAAGCTACAGAAGTTGGAAAGGCCATTAATGGTCAAAAATGTAGATGGGACGGTGAATAGTGGAGGAGCCATAACGCACCAAGTAGAGTGCAATGTGTTCTATAAAGGACACATAGAAAGAATGAGGATGGACGTATGTGACCTAGGAAAAACGGAAGTGATATTGGGCATGCCTTGGTTGGTGGCCCACAACCCGGAGATAAATTGAGAAACCAGGGAGGTTAAGATGACGAGATGCCCACCCTTGTGTGGTGGAAGGAGTCAGTAAAAGGGAGAAGGTCAAAAGGATAGCAACAGAGGAAGAAGAGAAAATCGTCTGTTGGGCAATAGACGATAAAGAAGATTGGGGAAGAGAGGAAGAGATAAAAGAGGACCACAGGAAAATCAAAGAAATGGTCCCAAAGAAGTTTTTGAAGTGGAAAAAGGTGTTTGGAAAAGTAGAATCGGAGAGAATGCCAAAGAGAAAAGTTTGGGATCATGCTATAGATCTCAAGGAGACGTTCAAACCGCGAAAGGGAAGGATTTACCCTCTATCCAAAAACGAAAGGGAAGAAGTCCAAAATTTTGTGGAAGATCAGTTGAGAAAAGGGTATATTAGATCCTCGAAGTCGCCTCAGATGTCGCCCGTGTTCTTTGTAGGCAAGAAGAATGGGAGTAAGATGATGGTTATGGATTACCGAAATCTAAACAGCCAGACAGTGAAGAATAACTACCCGCTACCACTAATCACTGAACTAATTGACAATATGGGTAGTAAGAAAGTCTTTACAAAAATGGATCTTAGATAGAGATTCAATAACGTGAGGATAAAAGAAGGAGATGAGTGGAAGGGAGCGTTCACAATGTATATTGGTTCCTTTGAGCCAACAGTTATGTTTTTTGGGATGACAAATTCGCCAGCCACATTTCAGGCAATGATGAACGAGATCCTGAGAGACCTGATAAACGAGGGAAAAGTAGCAGCATTTATGGACGATGTGTTAGTAGGAACAGAGATGGAGGAGAGACACAATAAAATCGTGGAAGAAATACTGAGGAGGTTAGAAGAAAACGACTTGTATATCAAGCCAGAGAAGTATGTGTGGAAGGTGAGGAAGATAGGGTTCTTAGGGGTGGTTATAGGACCTGACAGAATAGAAATGGAAAAAGGAAAGGTGGAAGGAGTGTTGAGTTGGCCAGAGCCAAAGAACGTAAAAGACGTTAGAAAGTTTTTAGGCCTCGCAAACTACTATAGGAGGTTTATAAAAGACTTTGCTCAAGTAGCTCAACCAATGAATATACTGACGAGGAAGGACGAGAAGTGGCGATGGGAGAAGGCACAGCAAAAGGCGTTTGACGAGTTAAAACAGGTCTTTACAACAAAACCAGTATTAGCAGCTCCGAACTTAGACAAAGAGTTTAGAGTAGAAGCAGATGCTTCAAATTACGCTACTGGAGGAGTACTCTCAATGAAGTGCTCAGATAACAGATGGAGACCAGTTGCCTTCATTTCAAAATCTCTAAGCGACACGGAACGGAATTATGAGATTCACAACAAAGAAATGTTGGCAATAGTTAGATGCCTAGAAGTGTGGAGACATTTCCTGGAAGGAGCAGTAGTTAAATTCGAGATTTGGACAGATCACAAAAATCTTGAATATTTCATGAAAGCGCAAAAATTGA
>Ga0153970_1000021_pt1 | contig 20665 bp, 29 predicted proteins | sample TSGA054MetaG_FD_102280 | JGI IMG/M metagenome (GOLD analysis project Ga0153970, IMG submission 102280) | Attine ant fungus gardens microbial communities from Georgia, USA - TSGA054 MetaG | ecosystem: Host-associated > Fungi > Mycelium > Unclassified | place: USA: Georgia, George L Smith State...
CTCTCACTTCATTCTATGATAGTAGGCCTTAAATACATAAGATAGTGTGATCTAGAATGGAGGAGGAGCCGACGAAATGGAGGGAACTTATTTAAGGTGATAAGTCAAATAAATGACACTCCCCCTTGCCAAACGCATGAGGGTACATGCAGGTGAAAATATTGTGATGCAGCAAGATAAATTGCACATGCAACAGTGCATTAGTAGAATTCAAGGCCAAGTTGCCCCCTGAATTTACAGAACTTCTGTCAAAGCTGGAATGGATGGATGATAGAGAAACCAAAAGAAGACTCTGGCAGACAGATAAAGATGTCAGAGCAGAGCATGACTTTGATGAACAACCTTGGCTTCAACTTATGTGTTGCACCCCAGTCTCTGGTCATGAGGTTAGTCACTTATTTTGAAATGGAAGGAAGTCTTCAGGACAGAGGTCCTAGGGAAGTAGAATAGGGACTGGAGTGGACAGGGATAGGATTAGGATCAAATGACGTTAATTTACAAACTGAGGAAATACACTGTAACTACTTAGTACTTATAGGAAGTTTGGAATAGGAGGAGAGTAGTCTACTATGCTGCCCTACTAATTATAATTTCAGGAGAATTATTAGGAGAAATAAATTACATAATTGTCAGATTTCCAGAATATGACAGTACTCCCCCTCTAAGGCTGAGCCCTCAAAGCTTTTATGCATTGTTAAATTAAATAATTATTGTATTGTATATTACTGTAGGTTAATATATGAGCTGTGCTTAGATAAGCATGCTTGCTTCTTTGTCTCAACTGCCATGTCACAGAACCTCTTTGCTTCTCTCAAGATCTCTCTTTCTTATTAGGCTATCTATCAATATCTATTGGATAACCCTGTCAAGTCCTGGCTCCTGAGGGAATGATAGGTGCAACCTCAACTGCTCAAGTTGTGTCTCCCTCTGTGCTCACCCACTTGGTAATCAGTGTATTCATGTTATCATTAGGTCTTGACAACTCAAGGACCACTCAAGGTAAGTGTTTAGGAAGAACTCGATAGAGTTCTCCATTGGATTTGACTACCTACTTATACTATTTTACAAGTGGCTGTGCTTTACTGTTACACAATCACATGTCCTTCCAGAATATTCTATGATCACATGACCTTGTCACATGACATGATTACCTGAATTTCCATGCTATTTATATCTTGATCCCATTGTATAACTTGATGTTAGAGATCAGATATTTGAATGTGTGGGAAACTCTTTCCTCTCTGGGGCTCTCATAACATAGCCCCCTCTTCAAGATTCCTCGTCCTGAGGAATTTTTCCAGCACTTCCAGTTTTGGTCCCACCTCTTCTCTCTTTCTCTTTCATATCTTTTTCTCCCCTAACCGTATAGTAGTTTAGCTGTAAATTCCCTTGGTAATTCCTGACTGAATTCCTTCTCTTCTTCTTTTAGTTCCTGTCACCTAAGTTCTTCTGTCTTTTCCCCATACTCCCTCTCAAACTCTTCTACCAACTCTTTTGCATTTTCTAGGTTTTCCCTACCTTCTCATATGTCTTCCTCTGCTGTGTATCCCTTCCATCGCACCAAGAACTTTTCTTTTCCCTGTACTATTCTTTTGTTCAAGATCTTCTCCACCTCGAATTCTTCCTCTCCTTCTATAATAACTGGTTTCAGTGGTATTTTCTTCTGCTCCTCTACCTATGGTTTATAGAGTCGTACTCTACTTACGTTTACTACAGGGTGTATTCTAATAGATTTAGCAATTCTAACTCTACTGTATTACTAGAGATGATTCCCTTAATCTTATAGGGGCCTACGAAGCGCTCCGTCAACTTCTCCGATCTTCTCCCCTTCATTTGCCATTTCAAGTCCTTTGTACTTAGCAGTACTAAGTCCCCTACTTTGTATTTCTCGCCCTTTTCTCGTTTCCTGTCTGCGAACTTCTTTATTTTCTCCTGTGCTTTCCTCAGCGCTGCTTTTGCCTCCTCCTGGGTCTTTCTCATCTTCTCTATGAACTTCCCTGCTGCTTCATACTTTTCTTTCCTTCTTCCCTCAAATCCCATCCTTGGATCTTGGCCGTAGTTTACTTTGAATGGCAATACCTTTGTTGCTATATGAATTTTATTGTTGTATGTGAATTTTGCCGTTCCTAGCCAATCCAGCCACTGTTCTTGTCTGTGGTCAATGAAGACCCTTAGGTACTGCTCTAACTCCTAGTTCATTCTTTCTGTTTGCCCATCCATTTGTGGGTAATAGGCCGTTGAAAGTTTTGTTTAAATCTCCAGCAAGTTATTCAACTCCTTCATCATTTCTGCTGCAAACTGTACTCCTCTATCCAATATGATGCTTTCTGGGAGGCCATGCAGCCTCCATACTTGGTCCCAAAATAGCTTTGCTAGTCCCTCTGCTGATGTTTTTTCCGTGGTGGCTATAAAATGTGCCATTTTGCTAAACTTGTCACATACTACCAAAATTGTATCATATCCCTGGGGTAGTGGTAACTTGGTGATGAAGTCTGCTGAAATATGACTTCATGGTTTCTCTGGGATTGCATTGGGCATCAACTTTCCTACTGGTGCTTCGCTTCGATTCTTGTACCTTTGACAGGCATCACATCCATCTACATATTTCTCTACTTCTTTCATTACTCCTGGCCACCAGTAGTTTCTGGTAACCAGCTCTGTCGTCTTCCATCTTCCTCCATGCCCTCCCACTGGGGTGTCATGGTGCAGTCGTATTACCTCCCCCCTAAGTTCCCCTTCTGGCACATATATTCTCCCTTCCTTCAGTACTACTCCGTCCTCTATTTCCCATTCCTCGTCTCTACCCCTGCCCTTTTTAGCTCTTCTACTGCTTTTACCACCTTTTCATCTCCTTCCTGTGCCTTCTTTATCCTTTCCCTTAAGTCTCCTTCTTCTATTACTGTTTCTACCCCTCTAACCCACTCTGGTTTGATCAGCGTTTGATTTTCATTATCCTTATCCACCCCTTCTTGCCAATCTGGTCTTCTACTTAGTCTATCTGCCTTCCCCATACTCTTTCCTGGAACATGTTTTAAGGTGAAGTTAAATCGCGATAGATATAGCACCCATCATGCTTGTCGTCAATTCAACTTTTGGCTCGTCATGAAATACTGGAGGTTTTTGTGGTCTGTCCAAATTTTGAATTCCAGTTTAGCTCCCTCCAAGTAATGCCTCTATGCTTTGAGACATCTGATAACTGCTAACATCTCTTTGTTGTGGATCTCATAGTTTTACTCTGTAGCATTTAACGACTTTGAGATGAAGGCCACCGGTCTCTATTTGCCATCTTCACATTTTAGTGACAATACTCCTCCCGTTGCATAGTCCAAAGCATTTGCCTCCACTCTCATCTCTTTATCTATATCCAGTATTGCTAAAACAGGTTCTATTGTGAACACTTCTTTTAGTCTTCTGAACGCCTTCTCTTGCTCCTTTTCCCACTTCCACTTCTGTTCCTTTCTGACCAGTATGTGTAATGGCGCCGCTATCTTTGCAAAGTCCTTTATAAACCTTCTGTAATAGTTGGCTAGGCCTAAGAACTTCTGCACCTCTTTGATGTTTTTGGATATTGTCCAGTTTAGTATTCCTTCCACTTTTTCCTTCTGCATTTCTACCCCTCTTGGCCCAATTACTACTCCCAGGAATTCTACCTCTCTCACTTTCCACTTGCATTTCTCTGGTTTCACAAACAGGTTATTTTCTTCCAGCCTTTTCAATACTTCCTCTACTAACTTGTCGTACCCTTCCTCTGTATCTGTTGCTACTAGAATGTCATCAATGAAGGTTGCTGTGTCCCTCTGGTTTATAAGGTCCCAGAAGAGGTTATTCATCATCGTTTGGAAAGTAGCGAGGGAGTTTGTTAACCCAAAATACATTACAGTGGGTTCATATGCTCCAATGTACATAGTGAATACTGCTTTCCATTCATCTCCCTCTTTGATTCTGACATTGTTGTAACCCCATCTCAGATCCAACTTCGTAAATACCTTCCTCTTCCCTACTTCGTCTAGTATGTCCACAATAAGTGGTAGTGGGTACCCATTTTTTATCGTTCATTGGTTTATATGACGATAATCTTGTACCATCCTCCTTTTACCATTCTTTTTTGCCACAAAGTGTACTGGTGATGTTTGCAGTGATTTGGAGGAATGAATGTACTCTTTTTGCAATTGATCTTCCACGAACGCTTGTACTTCCTCCCTTTCCTCTCTTGACAATGAATACACTTTCCCTTTCCTTGGTGTAAACCCCTCTTTCAACTCTATCACGTGATCCCAGGCCTTTCGCACTGGCATTCTTTTTGACTTCCTTTTTCCAAAGACTTTTTTCTACTTCCAGAACTTTTTGGGTACTAACTTCCTTAGTGTTTCTTTATCCTTATCTTTCTCTACCTTCTTTACTTCCCTTTTTTTTTTCCTCTTGCTTCCTTTTTCCACATATGGGTGGGCATCTCGTCATTTTTACCTCCCTGTTTTCCCAATCTATTTCTGGGTTATGGGCTGCCAGCCACGGTATCCCTAGTATGACCTCTGTTTTTCCCAGATTACACACATCCATCCTGACTCTTTTCACATGTCCCTTGAAGAACATATTGCACTCGACTTGGTGCGTTATTGCTCCTCCCACGTTTACTGTTTCATCCATATTTTTAACTAGTAGAGGATTCTTCATTCTTTTCATTTTGAACCCCTTCTCTCTTGCAAAGGTTGTATCCATGAATAGACCTGTTTCTCCACTATCTAACAGAGCTTTTACTGCTACCTCTTCGTGGTTTTCCAGCTTCTCTAGTCCCACCTTCATCCATACTTCTCTCAGCGGCTGTAAGGTGCACCACATGTCCCTTACTCTCTCAGTGTTATTTGCAAAATTTAATTTATTGCCCAGCTTTTCTGGGCGCAATACACTGTACAAATTTGAGGAGGCCAGCCAAGAGCTTACTGATCTCTATTTTCTTTTGCCAATTCTTGTAGCATCTCCACTACTTTTGCCTTATTTCTTTCCCAACAATTTCAGGCCATATAGCCAAACTTTCCACAATGATAGCACGTTCTATCCCCTTCTCTTCCTCTATTGACGTCCATTGCATTTGGGTCTCTCTGTGGACCCATCTGATTTCCCCCCCTGCCAAATGTGTTTCCTTCTCTCCTATTTCCTCCTGTATGTGGAACTCCTGCCTGCCAGGTTATTTGCCCCCCTTTTCCTCTGTATGACCCCCCTCCAAAACTTCCCCTTGGCTGCGCATTTCCCCCTGGGCACACTGCATTCCTTTTTAATATTCTTTCTTCTGCTCTGCTCTGCCTCTGGTTTCTGTCTAATCTGACCGCTCTTTCTTGTCACTTTCCTATGGTGGTTGACGGTTCTTCTGCCTTGGCTAGTTTTCTCCTGATTGCTCCATTCAATCCTCTCTTGAATTCCTTGATGAGGGGTTGTCCCTCATAGCTGCTCCCCCTGGTGACCTTTTTAAAATCTTGGACATACTTGTCGCATGTTCTTCCTTCCTGCTCTATTGTCTGCAACTGTTCTATCTTTCTTTTTTCTTCCAACGTCTCTCCAAAGTCGTTCCTGATTTTTGTGAACAACTGCTCCACTGATTTCACCTCCGACTCTCCTTTTGCTAACTCATTCATCAAGTTGTCCTTCTATACTTCTGCTACTCCTTCTTGCATGTAGAACAATACCCAGGCCACCTGGGTCGTTGCTGCTTCTTCCATCATTTTCATCCTAATGTATATGCGAGCCGCGTTAATGAACGCGCTCACATCTTCCATCCTTCTACTAAAGACTTGGGGCCTTGCGACCTCTACTCTACTCCCCTGTTGTTGAAGGAGCATGGTGTTTACCTGCTGTTGCAAGGTGGCAATCATGGTGAGGAGTTGCTTCTCGCGGGTTGGTAGTGGTGGTTGTGGGACGGGTACTTAGGAGGGTTCTCTCCTTTGTTGTTGCTGTTGTTGTTGTTGTTGCCATAACATATTGTAGGACGGCAGTGGTGGTAATAGTGGTGGTGAGGGGGAAGGTGATGATTTGTATTCCGACTCAGTTTCTTGTTCTAATTCTCAATCTAGGGTGGACTTAAAGCTATGTCTAACAGGGAGCACAACCTTCTCCTGTCTAGACTCCTATTACCTTACTGACTACTGCCCTAATCAAGATGTATACGATTGCCCCTAAGAAGGGAACCTCTAAGCTAAGCGGCCTTTTAAGAAGTAACTACCGATCTCCTGTGTGTACCTGTCACAATGGACGACAGCACGGAGCTTATACGAAGAAGAAGTGTAACTAGCAGGCCCAATTAACAGGTCAGGACTTGAACAAAACACCTGGACTTGGTGTTCAGTCTCTTCCCTCAGTCTCTCCTGACTGAGAAGTCCCCTTTACAGCTAGGGCTTGCTATCCAAGAGGCTTGTGAGTGCTGTGCTCACTAGTGAGGAAGATGAGAGAGTAAGTAGTAATAGGGGTATTCACTTGCAGCGCCGGTATTAAGCCAACTGTGCGTAGAATAAATATGAGCAGGGATCGAGATGATCGGTGCTCAGGAGTGGAATCAAGTTCTTTTGTTACCACTAGGTCTTGACGACTCAAGGACCACTCAAGGTGAGTGTTTAGAAAGAACTCGATGGAGTTCTCCATTGGATTTGACTACCTACTTATACTACTTTACAAGTGGCTGTGCTTTACTGTTACATGATCACATGTCCTTCTAGAACATTCTATGACCACATGACCTTGTCACATGACATGATTACCTGAATTCCCATGCTATTTATATCTTGACCCTGTTGTATGACTTGATGTTAGAGATCAGATGTTTAAATGCATAGGAAACTCTTTCCTCTCTGGGGCTCTCATAACAATTCAGAGAACTGAGAGGCAATGTCTAGACAAGAGGAGCTGACTTAGTGGATGTTATATTCCAAAAATCTGACAATTATGTAATTTAATTATCCTAATAACTCTCCTAAAAAAATTATAATTAGTAGGATAGCATAGTAGACTACTCTCCTCCTATTCTGGATTTCCTATAAGTACTGAGTAGTTACAGTGTATTTGCTCAGTCTGTAAATTAACGTTATCTGGTTCTAACTCTCTCCTTGTCCAATCTGGATTCCTAGTTCACTTCTTTAGGACCCCTTCTTCAACGACTTCTCTTCATTCCGAAATATGCAACCACTTCACGACCAGAGACTAGAGTACAACACATAAGTTAAAGCCAAGGTCGTTCATCAAAGTCGTACTCTACTCCGATGTCTTCTACCTTCCACTGGAGTTTTCCTTTGGAGTTTTATACTATTGCTAAGTACTATTTCCCTTTGGCATAGTACATTATTCTGTTCTGGAGAGTACCTTTATATACTACTCTGCTCCTTTGTTCCTACTGTAATTTCTGTCCTTGACAGAATTTATAGACTCACACCAGTTCCTGTCGTGTTTTAGTTCTGATGTCTTGCCAATCTGTAGCTCTCTCTTCCAGGAGTAATTCTATTCCTCTTGCTGACCGAACTATTAGTCAGTTCACTTCTGGCCTTCCAAGGAGGTCGAGGCACCTCCAATCAGGGACATCTTGCACTCCAGTGTGCCCCCATTTATTCTCATCTCTAGTAGAACCTTCAGAATTCCACAGTGTAGATCCCGCTACTATTTCTCATGTCAACGACGATCCAGACTGGGTCAACACTTCTATTCCTGTTCCTACTCATGTCAACGACGATCCAGACTGGGTCAACACTTCTATTCCTGTTCCTACTCCTGTGTTTCAAACTTCACCTCCTATTGCTGACCATAATTCCGTTGACAATCAGTTAGCAAAGGCTCTTTGACAATTATCGAAAAACCTAAATAGAGGATCAGCACCAAAGCCTCCCCAATCGAAGGCCCACATTCTAGACACCTTTGACGGTTCTGACCCTCACAAGCTTAATCATTTCCTATTTCAGTGCCAACTCTATTTCTATGCTAACTCTTCACAATTTTCTACCAATGAAGAAAAAATCAATTTCACAATAACCTACCTCTCCGGTGTAGCTCAAGATTGGTTCAAAGTTATACTACAACAGGAAGACCTTAGCTATGCACAACCGTGGCTTTCTACTTGGTATCTTTTTGTGAACAAACTCTGGGTCCATTTTGGACTTTCAGACCTAGTAGGGAATGCTGCCAATCTCATCGATAATCTCTGTATGAAGCCAGGAGATAAGATTGCCACCTACAATGTGGAATTCATACAGTACATAGCACAGTTGAACTAGGGTGATGCAGTCCTATGCCATTGTTTTTATCAGGGATTGCCAAATTGCCTACAGGATCTAATAGCAAATTGGGAACAGGAAAAACCCACTTTCTTCTATTCCATGTACCAACTGGCAATCACTTTTGACAATTGTTACTGGGAATGGAACCATGAATGAGATCATCTCTGTAACGTGAAGAAGGAAGCAGCAGACAGCCACCACTGAAAACAAGGGAAAATGGCTCAGTACTCCACCTTCTCACAAAGCTCTACTTTGTCTCGCTCCCAATCATCCACAAATCCGCCACAGACAGTGCCCTCTTGGGATTCCCTGAAACCCCCTAGATCATCATCTTCCATCACTAAATTGCTATCTCTGTCTACTTCATGTGTTGATCTCTCCGATAAACTAGGCAGAGACAGTAAATTGAATGGTAATGAATGCAAATGCCATATTAACAATAACCTCTGTTTTTATTACAGATCGAAGGACCATAAGGTAGAAGGGCATCCTAGGAAACAACTGATAAGGGCATGACTAACTACTCTGGAGGAACAAAAGACTCTGCTCTCTGAGAACCTCTCAGAAAACTAGTGTGTAGCTCCCAAGACTCAGCACAAACTGGGAGTTGCATTGAACTCATTTGTGCAACTATGAGTCCAATGCGTCTCAACACATCTGCTCTTTCTAATTCTAATTCTCTTTGTATACCTCTTGTCTCTTCTCTGGTGTGCGCGTTGGACCACCTCTAGTCTATACCCATCTGAACACTGGTAGACTCTGGATCTACATACTGTTTTTTAGACTCTGCTTTTGCTCATGGACATTCTTTGCCTACTACTCCTACTCCTCCTGTGGAACTATGCCTGTTTGACAGAACCTCAAATAATATTATTTCTGAGGTAGTATCATTGCCTGTAAAATTCCTCTCCGGTGAATGCATGACTCTTGACTTCTATGTTATTCTGCTTGATTCTTGTTGTTCTTTGGTACTAGGTCACTCTTGGCTCATCCGCTACAATCTGTTGATTGACTGGATTTCTAGGTCAATATCTTTTCAACCACTATCTTTACTTCAAAGTCTAGCTTCTGTTCCTCTTGTTGAAACCTTGGTAAACCCTCCATTCTCTCCAGCGAAAAACCCTTTGTAGTTCACCCTATCTGAGACGTCTTCATTTAACACCAAGTGTTATGAACATCGAGTGGAACTATAACTATTATCAGCCATGGTCTGATAATGAGTGGTTACTAGATGAAATAATGGCAATGCTAGATGAGGACATTATTATGCACTAATAATGTCTGAGGACTCTAAGAGACAATGGACTCACAGAATAGACAGGACTCTTCAGAGAAATCTTGGACTATCTTTTCTTCTATTCTTGGACCTGCGCTAAATGGGACAACACCGGACTAACCTATTATTAGATACTGACTCGACTTGTCACCCTTACTTACTTCTGTCACTGGACTGTCACTTAACTAATTACCTATAGTTACAACTAGTGTTACCACATTGTAATGTAGTCACAATACCTAGTTAGGATAAATACAGACCAGAAAGAGAAAGGAATGGCAAGTTCTCTCTTTCTGTATTCCCTCTGTAAAATCTTACTCTGAGGAATCAGTACTCTTAGGATAATCTCAAGGATGCTACTCAAAGTCTCGATTAACATCTCTTCTCTGATATAACTTCACTGAAAACCTTAACCGGATCCTTTAAAAAGGAGCATGAAGATATCAAGTGTTAGATATAGGCTTCAAGTTGAAACGCATATTCAACTGTGAGGTCTAGAGTCTTAACATTTTGCTTAAGTAGCTAGGCCAATGAATATGCTCACTAGAAAGGATGTAAAGTGGGTATGGGGGGAAAGTCAACAAAAGGCATTTGACAAGTTAAAAGGAGTCTTTACAACAAAACTAGTGTTAGTGGTACCAGACTTGGACAAAGAATTTAGGGTAGAAGCAAATGCTTCAAACTACGCAACTGGAGAAGTACTGTCAATGAAGTGCTCAGATAATTTGTATCACAAATGGCCACTTACTGATTTGTGATTGGTTGATTTGATATCCAAAAAGCAAAGTTTAGACAAGCAGCAAAGATGTTGTTAAGTCTGAGATCTAATCCTCAGACTATGAGTCCTTATATACATGATTGTGATGGTCTGTGCACTAGGACAGATTATCACATGCTACTACCTATTGTTCTATATATGGTAGTGCCTTTGTGTTAGAAATAGTGATAACCTAACCATATGGAGACTATTCTTTGTTCTAAGAAAAGGACAGATGACTATCTATGGGTAATTAATAAAGTCTATGTGCAAACATTGAGGCCTTCATATCTCTACTAATATTAATTGCCTTGAGGTTGTTCTAGGCTTATTCTGAGCATTATGAAAAAGGCTTCTGCTGAGCCTAGAACCAAAGCATTGATCGTGGCGGTTTCCAAGATATTAGCAATTTAATAAACGGTAACATGGTGGTTACTAGTTGATCTGCTTAATATCTCGGCCATTATTGATCACCTCGAGATGTGACTGGTATCAATCGAAAGGTCTTCTTAAGGGCTTTAAGCTGGTTTTAAGACAGTGGGAATTGTCAAAGAATTGGTGGAGATATGACCAAATGAAGTTTGTGACAATTTGTAGAGGCCAGTCACCCTTATTTCGAAATCCTTAAGTGATATAGAAAGGAACTATGAAATTCACAACAAAAAAATGTTGGTAGTAGTCAAATGCCTAGAGACATAGAGACACTTCCTAGAAGGAACCATAGCTAAATTTGAGATTTGGACGGACCACAAAAATCTCGAATATTTTATAAAAGCATAGAAACTAAATCAAAGACAAGTAAGATGGGCACTGTACCTATCTAGATTTAATTTTATGTTAAAACATGTTCTGGGAAGTAAGATGGGGAAGGCAGACAGTCTGAGCAAGAGACTAGACTAGGAAATTGGAATGGAAAAAGACAATGAGAATGAGACATTGGTGAAACCAGAGTAGCTAGAAGTAAGAAGGACGGAAGCAGTAGAAATAATAGTAGATAGGATAGATCTACTAGAGGAAGTAAGAAAGTCAAAAGTGAAAGATAACAAAGTAATGAAAGCAGTAAAAGAAATGAAAAAGGAAGGGATAAAGATGTTAAGAGATGAAGAATGGAGAGAGGTTGAGGGCATCATGTACAAAGAGGAAAAAGTCTATGTACCAAAAGATAATAAGCTTAGGGCAGAAATAATTAGGCTACATTATGATACGCCAGTAGGAGGACATGGGGGGCAGTGGAAAACAGTGGAATTGGTCACTAGAAACTTTTGGTGGCCAGGAGTTACAAAAGAAGTGAAGCGGTATGTAGAGGGATGTGATGCTTACCAGCAAAATAAAAATTGCACAGAGCAACCAGCAGGCAAACTAATGCCCAATTCTATTCTGAAAAAACCTTGGATACACATATTGGCAGACTTTATCATAAAGCTACCTTTAGCTCAGAAATATGACTCAATCTTGGTAGTGGTCAATAGGTTAACTAAAATGGTACATTTCATATCTACTATGGAGAAAACGTCAGCAGAAGGATTAGCATGGTTGTTTAAAGATAATATGTGGAAGTTGCATAGGCTACCTAAAAGTATCATCTTAGATAGGAGGTCCCAATTTGCAGCAGGATTAATGAAAGAATTGAACAAGATATTAGGAATCAAGAGTAAATTATTGATGGCATTCCACCCACAAACAGACAGACAGACAGACAAGGTAAATTAGAAGTTGAAACAGTACTTAAGAATGTTCATTGATTATAGGCAAGAGCAGTGGCCAGAATGGTTGGGAACAGCAGAGTTTACATACAACAATAAAATATACTCAAGTACTTGAACATCGTCTTTTAAGGCAAACTATGGGCAAGATCCTAGGATGGGGTTCGAGGGAAGAAAGAAGAGGAAGTATGAGAGAGCAGAGAAATTTATTGAGAAGATGAAGGAGATACAGGAGGAAGCTAAAGTGGCACTAGGAAAAGCACAAGAAGAAATAAAGAAGTATGCAGATAGGAAGTGAGACAAAGTTGATGACTATAAAGTAAAAGACTTAGTGATATTGAGTACTAAGAACCTGAAATACCAGATGGTCAGAAGGAGGACAGAAAAGCTAATGGAAAGGTTTATTGGGCCTTACAAGATAAAGAAAATCATATCATCAAATGCAGTTAAATTAGAACTACCAAGCACAGTAAAAATATATCTGGTAGTTAACATTAGTAGGATACATAAATATATAGGGTAGGTAGAAGAACAGAAAAAGAAGCAACCAGCTCCACTGATAATCAAAGGAGAGGAAAAATGGGAGGTAGAAAGAATCCTGAACAAACAATGAGTAAGAGGGAAGGATAAGTATTTGGTATACTGGAAAGGATTTATGGTGGAGTCAGATACATGGGAAAGAAGGGAGAATTTGGAGAATGCACAAAAAGCAATCAAAGAATTTGAGAAAGAATATTGCTAAGATATAAAAGATGTGGCAAGACAAAAACACAAAGAAAGGATATTCAGAAGAGGAGAATTGCCAGAAAGGTTTATGGCAAGAAAATTGTTTGGATGATCAGACAAATAGTACAACCAAGAATATTGGAGAAGATTAGAGAAAAACTGGAGACAATAGAAAGGAAAACAATTAGGGGAGAGAAAGATGGAAATAATCGAGAAAGAAGAAGAAATAGAGGAAGAAAAATCAGGAATCAAAGAGTGGACAAAAGAAGATAACGACAAGATGGGCAATATAGTTGACCCATATTACGAGTTGTAGGAAAAATTCCTTAGGATGAGGAAACTTAAGAGGGGGATGGTGTTATGACTTAGCAAAATGGCTAAGTCAATATTTATATTTCTTTTCTTTTTCTTTTATTTTATTTTTGGATTATTGTTTTTCTTTTATATTTTCTTTTTCTTTATTTTCTTATTGATGGATGCATGAGAGGAAAGTAACTCATAGGAAAGCGCAGGACAAAAGAAAGGGTTAGGGTTACTCTTCATGTATAAATAGTATACAAAATCTAACAGGAACTCTATTGAGTTCTCTTTGTCAATTGCTGAACAAAGAGTAGTTGGCTTAATTCTGGCTTGGAGTTTAGCTTCCTTATAGTCAAGGTATAGAGAGAGTAGAGAGATATAAGAGAGCAAAAGAAAAGGGTAGGAGATTATGATTATGATTTGATTTGGCATTATTTTTACATATTTATACCCCTCCCATATATCCAATTTGGGTCATTAAAGTCAAATCAATCAACTACCATCATCTCCTCCCTTGAGTCCATAGGGGGACCCCTATTCTACCAAACCTTTACCACTAATATCATTATGATTTCACCTTCCATTTTTATATCTGCTTTATTTGTTTATTTATGTCTGACTCATGATCATCGTGACATGTGTTGCATGTATTGTACCAGTTGAGGCTCTTGTTGGTAGAGCTTTTCTTGCTTTAGTCTCCTAGAGAGTGGTATCTAAAATACAAATAGTAGTCCAAAAGGATTGTGCTGAGTTAATACTGCTGTCCAGGTAGTTTTGTAATCCCCTAATCAAAAACCCAATAGTAGAGCCCTAACACTCAAAACATAGGTGGGCTACTTTTGCTTCACCTTTACCATTGCAGAAAGTCACATAGGTTAGGCTTTGACAAAGAATAGAGAACGTGCCATTGATAAAATGAACTGATACAGGCTCTTTTCATAGAGCTTCAGCTCACTGAGAAGTCACCAGTACCTACCTGAAAAGGGGTCTAACTAGAGTATCTGTTTCAGTGTCCATTTACAAGTGTTATGTACAAGGAGGGTTGGTCTGGTTGCAAGATATAGGGGACTAGGGAGAGAATTGAGACATTGGCAGGAGTATATTTTGGATACTGGTATCTGTCATTTAGTGTATAATTTCTCTACTTAGGCTACTGACTACAGTTGGGGTCTAGGAGACATACTTACAACATGTGCTAGGGGGTGTGTAGTTTTATATAGTGCTGCCATGGTCTGCCTATGCACTCCATGTAATAAATTGATGATTTAAAAAAGAAATATCCAATTTGGATTAAATATGAAAAGAGAGGCCATATGAAGTGCTCAGTCAAATTATGTATTAGCAGGCATTATTACTCCCATGTATTATAGCAGATGGAGATTGACAGAAGTTGTCAGACAAAAGTCTCAGTTCCTGTAAACACTGAACTGTATATCATTGTACCTGTCAGACAAAAGTCTAGATACAATCAGTTATCTTTATATCAAATAAGAAAGATTGAAATATACCTTAGTTCCTATAAACACTGAACTAAGGTTTCAAAGTTCTACTATGTAGCACGACTATGTGCTTAGTAAGTGTCAATTAGGTAATCAATCAAAGAAAGAAAAGAACATGAGAGCTTGGAAATGTCTAAAGGAAAATGAACCTACTTTAATTTACAATACTCCCCTTCGTCGAGAATACCTCATAAATGTACTCCAATCATTCCTTGGAATAACACAAACTTTTTGGCCCCCAATAATTTTGTCATGATGTCAACCATTTTATTCTCTGTAGCCACATGTACCCTAGAAATATCTCCAGCCTCCTCACAGTCATAGATATGCCTAAATTTTGTCTCAATGTACTTAGTACAGTCATTTATCTGATTACTCTTGATGAGCTCTAGGGCCCCATGGTTGTCAATATGAAGGTGCATTGGATCTGTCAATGTCATGTCTAGGAAGTAGAGTAACAATCTGTACCATAGTATTTCCCTGACAGCTGTCAAAGCTACCACAAATTCGGCTTCTACCGTAGACAGAGAGACTGATGTCTGCTTCTTTGATCCCTAAGATACTGTCCCTTGGTCTAACATAATGATAAAACCAGAGATGGACTTCCTGTCTACCCAATCTCTGGTCCAGTCAGAATCAACAAATGCCTCAAGTAATGAGAGAGTTGAGTCATTGCTTTGGAATTCAAGCTTATAATAGCTAGTTCCATGGAGATAGCAAAAAATGCATTTAACAGCCTGCATATGAGTTTTTCTAGGATAAGTGACATACCATGACAATAGCCAACTGAATACACTATATCAGGACATGTATAGATCATCAGATACATCAGAGATCCAATATACCTCTGATAGTCTGTAATGTCAACCTCAGCTTCTGTTAGCATTGGGAGTTGTTGATTTGCTGCCATTGTGTTATCGATGGACTGTAATAGCTCTTAATGATCACCCTAGGTAGATGTTCAGGAAGAACTCGATGGAGTTCTTTGTTGGATTACTTAACTACTTATACTATTTTATAAGTGACTATACACTACTAGTTCACAATCATATGTCCTTCTGGAATGTTCTATGATCACATGACCTTGTTACCTGATCAGATTACCTAAGTTCCCACACTATTTATATCTTGACTCCATTATACAACTTGATATTGTGGATCAAGTATTCAAACATACAGGAATTTACTCCCTTTTTGGGGCTCTCATAACACATTAGAGTCTTTGTTGGTTTGCAATCTGCCATGCCATGCCGCTCCAAAATTGTCTCCATATACTGCTCTTGAGAAATTGTGAGTTTCCTCATATCTCTGTCCATATCTGTCCTCTCAATCTTCATCTGCAATATCTACTTTGTTTTTCCTAGATTTTTCATCTCAAAGCACTTACTTAGTTCCCCTTTTATGGCTTTGATGTCATCAATCCACCCAAAGAAAAGTAGAAAATCATTAATGTAGATGGCAATTATAAAGAGCTTCCTATCAATGATCTTGGTGAAAACTCCATGATTTACATCACTTCTTTTGAAACCTAGCCCTTCGAGTTGTTCTCTTAGTTTTAGATACCACTTTCTAGATGCCTGTTTCAATCCATAGAGTGTCTTTATCACAAAAGGTCACTTACTAATTTGTGATTGGTGATTTGATACTTGAATAGTTCAAAAAAGCAAAGTTTAGACAATAACAAGAGATGTTATTAAGTCTGAGGTCTAATCCTCAGACTATGAGTCCTTATATACATAATTGTGATAGTCTGTACACTAGGACAGATCATCACATGCTACTACCTATTGTTCTATATATGGTAGTGCCTTTGTACTTATAATAGTGATAACTTAACCATATGGAGGCTATTCTTTGTTCTAAGAAAAGGACAGATGACTATCTATGGGTAATTAATGAAGTCCATGTGCAAACATTGAGGCCTTCATATCTCTAATAATATTAATCACCTTGAGGTCATTTTAGGCTCATTCTGAGCATTATGAAGAAGGCTTCTGCTGAGCCTAGAATTAAAGCATCGATCATGGCGGTTTCCGAGATATTAGCGATTTAATAAATGGTAACATAGTAGTTACCAGTTGATCTGCTTAATATCTCAGCCAATATTGATCTCCTCAAAACATGACTGGCATTGATCAAAAGGTCTTTTTGAAGGCTTCTCGTAGCCTTTAAGACTGAAAATCGTTAAAGAATTGATGGAGATATGGCCAAATGAAGTTTGTGACAGCCTTATGTAACAGCCAGACTTGTCCTTCCTTTGCATCAGCCCCAGGCAGTATTTTCATGTAGATTTCATTCTTAAGCTCCCCATTAAGAAATGCTGATTTGACATCTATCTGATAGATATGCTACTTATAGTGATTTGCCAAGCCAAGAAGTGTTTAAAATATTTGATAACGTGTGACTGGTGCAAAGGTCTCATCAAAGTCCACCCCAGGGATCTGCAAGAAGCCCTATGTGACTAATCTTGCCTTGTATCACTCTATTTGTCTATCTTCATCTAGTTTTGTCTTGAACATCCACTTGTATCCCATAACTTTTTATCCTATTGGTTTGTCTACTGTGCTAAAGAGATTTTGTCTAACAAACTCTTCAAGTTCCTCAGCACAAGCTCGCTTCTAGTATATGGCATCTGCCCTTGACATGGCATTCTAATAGCTGGTAGGATTAGTTATGGTGAGTGCTGAATTCTCTGTCTCATTTGGGTCCCTAGATGATTTTAGATGTGAATAGGATGTGGTTGAAAAATAGGGATCATTATCCTGGACTGGAATGCATTTTATTCTTGTTGATCGGCAAAGTTAGGTGGGTGTATCTTCCACAGTCATTTCTGTGGCATCTCCAGCCTCTGACTTTTATCCAGTATCATCACCTTTAACAACTAAGTCCTCAGTCTCACTCTCACTTTCTGGCTTTGCCTCTATATTGTTTATGGGAGCCTCCTCTGACTCAGGCACTTGTCCATCAATCTGGATCGTCATACATTTGGAAATCTCTGGAGTCTCAACAAATGTTACATCACAAGAAACATACACCCTCAATGGGTTCCAACTATCACTGACAATGTAACCTTTTCTGTTTGGAGGTAAGCCAACAAAATAGCCTTCTATTGCCTTGGCATCTAATTTTTCCCATTTGTCATTAGGTATATACATATATGCTTGATATCCAAAGATTCAAAGATGAGTGACTGATGGTTTCTTTAAATAGAAAACTTGGTAGGGAGTCATGTCATCAGGTAATTCTCATAAGAGTAATCTGTTCAGGATCTCTTGAGTATAGTTCACTGCAAATGTCCAAAAAGATTTCAGTAACTTAGATTCAAAAAGCATTGTCCTACTCATCTCTAGGATTGTTTTATTAAGCTGTTCCACTACTCCATTTTCCTGAGATGTGTTAGTATTTGTCACCTCATGGTATATGCCTCTCAATTTCAGCTAGCCTTGAAATTCCAATTCCATGTATTTGCTACCACTATCAGTTCTAAGGATATTTGCCCTTTCTCCAGTTTCAACCTTAGACTATGTGATCCATTCCATCAATGCCCTTGGTACCTCATTTTTGCTTTTAATTGGCTTGACTCTCATATAGTAAAAGAAACCATCTATGAAAGTGACAAAGTACCGACACTGAGAATATTCTTCTACATTAAAAGGCCCACAGACATCTGAGTAGATCCTGTGTAATCTTCTGGGATTTTCAACATCTGACTTCTTCAGGATCATATTCTGAGTTGTCTTTTCCTTTAGACATACCTCGCATTTTCCATCATTGTAGTTTAGTACATCATCTGTCATTTTTATGCCTGTCACCATTGAAAGATCTCGAAGCCTCTGAACTGAGCATGTCATTGCATGTCCAAGCTATTTGTACCATACATTAAGTGATGCCTTCGCAACATATGCAACTTGAGGATCAGATATAGCTGAGTCCCTATCTAAGACCCATAGCCCCTTCTTATTTTTGGTGATTCCAATTATTGATCCAGCTTTTGAGATCTTACATAATCTTTCTCTGAAGTTGACAGTATATTCCTTCTGAACTATATAGGTGACTGACAGCAGATTATTTGTTCCCATATCCAGGACATAGTATATATCCCAGAGTTCAAACAATCTTGATTTTCCATCAACTGTTATTAAGATTCTGACCGATCCTAATCTGACAGCTTTGATGATGCTGTTGTTGCCTAAACCAATTGGAATGGATGTCTTGAAAGAGGAATAGTTGATGAACCATTCCTTCCTAGACATCATTAGTGATATTGCTCCTGAGTCAATAATCCATCTCCCAGCTAGATCTGAGGTTGATCCCCATGCCATGAAGAGGTAAACAACGTCTTCTTCTTTAGAGGTTGTAGCAACCTTTGCAGTCTGGGTTTTTGATCCCTCTACTCTCCTGTTCTCAGGAACTGTCCTAGCTGCCTAATTGGCCTTTAACTTCTTGTACTCTGATTTGAAATGTCCCTTTCTTTTGTAGTAGTGACACTTCATATTCTTTTTCTTTGCACCACTATCAACAGAAGGATCTTGTGATTGTTTGACAGGCTTCTTTTCTTTGCCTTCTCCCATCAATGCAACATGTGAGGTATCTCCATGTATATTCTCTTCCAATAGGATCTACTTGATGATGAAGTCCATAGTTAAAGTATCTTTATCCTTCATGTACAGATGCTGCCTGAGTGATACATAAGAATCTAGTAATGAGACCATTATGAGCATAGTGATTATAGTATCCTTGAATTCATATCCAAGATTCTTCAGCTTGTGAACCTTCTCACTTATGTCAGTGAGCTGTTCTTCCATCGAGATTGTATCAACAAAGTATCCTTTGAATATGTCTACAAATAGTTGTGCAACTTTATGCTGACCCTTTCCTTGGTAAAAGTTTTCTAGATAATAACTCAAATTGTCTAATCTTCCTAGATAGTTCCTTCTTCAGTGTTATGACGATCTCCACAAAAGTCTGGTCATTCTGTGCATGCCACTTGTCAAAAGTGATAGTGACAGCAACTTGATCTTTTGGATCTGTTGCTTTCTCAGGTGGGCACTTCTCTATCCCTCTCACAATCTCCATCAGACCTTTTATCTTGAGTAGGGCAAAAACCCTAAACTTCCAATTGTCATAGTTGGACCCATTTTTGTCCAAAAGTGGAATGTTGTAGTGATCAGATCCAGAACCTGGGTTGCTCATCTTGATGTGACATGTTATGAACATCGAGTGGGACTACAACTATTATCAGCTATGGTCTGATAATGAGTGGCTAGTAAACGAGATGTTGGCAATGTTAGATAAGAACATTACTATACAGTAATGCATCGAATGTCTGAGGACTCTAAGAAACAATGGACTTACAGAATAGATAAAACTCTTTAGAGAAATCTTGGACTATCTTTCTTTCTCTATCTTTGGACTTGTGCTAAATGGGACAACATTGGACTAACCCATTATTAGACACTGACTCGACTTGTCACTCTCATCACTTCTGTCACTGGACTGTCACTTAACTAGTCACCCATAGTTACAATTAGTGTTATCTCATTGTAACATAATCACAATACCTAGTTAGGATAAATACAGACCAGAAAGAGAAGGGAACGGCAAGTTCTCTCTTTCTGTATTCCCTCTGTAAATCTTACTCTGAGGAATTGGTACTCTTACTTGTCTTAGGACAATTCCAAGGGTGCTACTCAAAGTCTCGTTGACATCTCTCCTCCGATATAACTTTACTGAAAACCTTAGCCAGACCCTCTAATGAGGAGCATGAAGATATCAAGTGTTAGATATAGGCTTCAAGTTGAAAACGCATATTCAACTGTGAGGTCTAGAGTCTTAACATGATATGTGGTTCAAAATAAAAATGAGTTCTTCTCTTCTGTTATTGGTTTAGGCAGCAGGGCCCATAACCTATTACAGCAGATGGAGATTGACAAAAGCTGTCAGACAAAAGTCTCAGTTCCTATAAACACTGAACTAAGGTTTCAAAGTTCTACTATGTGGCATGACTACATGCTTAGTAAGTGTCAATTAGGTAATCAATCAAAGAAAGAAAAGAACATGAGAGCTTGGAGACGTCTGAAGGAAAATGAACCTGCTTCAATTTACAACACCATGTTCCTTCTCACACACATACTAGAAAGGACTAGTGAAGAAGACAA
>Ga0153970_1000022_pt1 | contig 20632 bp, 15 predicted proteins | sample TSGA054MetaG_FD_102280 | JGI IMG/M metagenome (GOLD analysis project Ga0153970, IMG submission 102280) | Attine ant fungus gardens microbial communities from Georgia, USA - TSGA054 MetaG | ecosystem: Host-associated > Fungi > Mycelium > Unclassified | place: USA: Georgia, George L Smith State...
CTTCTTTATGTACTATATTAAGTGTCCTTCTACTCTCTTGGCTCTGCTCTGGAAGAAGTACTGAGATGTTCAGAGGTGAAGTACATCTTGAAAAGGCCATATAAAGTTGTTTATGGGAGAATACTGATATCTGCAAATTAATCCCCACATGCTTCACTGACTGTCCTTGAGACTTGTTGATAGTCATAGAAAAAGCCAGTCTGACTGGGAATTGAAGTCTCTTGAGTGGCACAGGCAATGTCTCTACATTAGGTGATAACCTAATCCTTGGAATCAATACCACCTTGCCTCTAAATCTCCTGTCCTTGCTGATAATTCTACACTGGAGTACTTTTCTTCTCATATTCAACACTACTAATCTTGTTCCATTACAAAGTTCTTCTCCTGGATCCAAGTTTCTCAATAAGATGACTAGAGAGCTAACCTTGAGACAGAGTAAAGCAGGAGGCAATCCACTAGTATTGAGTTGTTGAAAAAACTCTGTAGGATAGGCATAGTACATTCCATCTTCTTCCAATACAGAGTCCACACTTCTCAGCATATGAACCTCTACAGTTGGGTTGAACTGTTGAAGAATAGCCTTATTGATATTATGCACTTCATCATTTCTAGGACAGAGAATAATGCGATCCAAGAAGTACTGGTCATCTTGAGCTCTTGAGTTACCAATTTCTAGATAGATTCTGTTAATAAGAGTATTGAGATTAGCACAAACCATAGACTAAGGAACTTGAATCATCTTATTATCATCCATAGCTGACCCAGCACCAATCTCTAGCAACCACTGAGCATGTTGATTATCAGCTTCAGAGTAACCCAAGTGCATATTCTGTCTGAGATGCAAGAACTTAATATGTTCCCTTAAGTTTTCTCTACAGAGAGATACTGCTACCACTTGTTGACATGTTCCTTTGGGCACCATAGGCAAAGTCTAACAAAAATCCCCTCCAAATACCACTATAATTCTACCAAATGGATGGTTATTCTATATAATATGTCAATTCAAGAGCAATCAAGTGCAAATAATTACTTACTTCAAGCAAGTCTCTGAAACATTGATCAACAGCATCAATATCATACTTGTGCTGTTTGGTGCAGCATACATACTAGATAAGAGTATAAATAAAAGTTTATTATGGTGTATAAAGATAGACATTGAAGAGACACTATACAAGGAGGATCTAGATTGAACTCACAATTATTTTGTCTATTTTTATATTACAGATAAGCTATGCTTTCATTTTTAATTTCTTTCTGATACTTTTACCTTCTCCTTTTCCCCACAAACCCTTTAGCATGGAATTGAGAACTATCACTGCCCTTTCTACTTGCTTGTCACAGTAAACATCCCTTTTGCCTCTTTTACTGGTAAAGTTTTATTTAACTTTCTTCTTTAAATTTGAATTCATTTCTCTACAAATTTGCATAAGGGACATTATGCTGAAATATAGTGTTAGCTAGGATTCTTTCTCTTTGAGAACACACATTTTATTTAATTAAAAAAACTTATATTTACTACTATCTAAATTGTTGTTAGGAAACTCTATAAAATATAACAGAATAGAAGTACCACTAGCAAGATAGTCTCTATATTGTATTATTAGAGAACTAGACCTTTTTAGTGAAGAGAGCCCTAATGAACTTGGAGTTTTCATTTTCTGATGTCAGATTTATTTCTAGGCCTATAAGGGAGAATTTAGAAAGGACTCTTAAGAAAATTGTTTTTGCAATCTTCTACCTTAGAGAAATAGCTCTAGACTACTTGTCCTTTATCAACAAGCTAGACTCTCACCAACCTCTTAATATTTTAGAGAAAATTAAACAGTATTTGTTCAATGACTATCTAATATTTTTAGGTCTTATCTACCAGAAAATGATGACAAAGATGCTTTTAAAATATAATACCTGCCAGAATCAGTGAGGAGCTACACTATAGTAAGGAAGACTTATCTTTTTTCAAAATATACTAATAAGTAGTCATGAGAATAGACAATAATTATTAGAAACACATTTAAAAAGAAAAGAATAAAATCTACATAACATGTACCTTGTGAAATTATCTATCTTAGATACCATGAGTAAAACCTACTAAGGCAATTGTTGATAAGAGGATTATACTTCTAGAGTGAAACCAGAAGAATAAACCCAGAGCAAGTGGATCTAGGAGAAATCATCAGTTAGATGGTCATTTTACCCCCTAGAGAGTTGACTGCCTAAATTCTATTTGGGAACCAAATTTATGCCTAGAAATAGTAGTTCTCTCAAACACCAAATCCCTGCTTATTTGTCTTTGCTCAAAATTTCTCTCAAGTGTATTTTTTTTTGTTTAAAAACTTATAATGCAGTACTTGATCGCAGTTTATAACAGACTATCAATAATAAGTAGTATCACAAAAGGTCACTTATTGGTGATTAGTGATTTAATACTTGAAAAGTTCAAAAATGTGAAGTTAAGATAGTAACAAAAGCAGTTATTAAGTTTGAGGTCTAATCCTCAGACTAAGAGTCCTTATATACAGAATTGTAATGGTCTATATACTAGAACAGGCCATTATATGCTACTACCTATTATTTTATATATAGTAGTGCTTTTGTGCTTGAAAATGCAATAACTTAACCATATGGAGGCTATCCTTTGTTCTAAGAAAAGACAAATGACTATCTATAGGTAATTAGTTGATGTTTATATGCAAATATTAAGGACTTTATATCTCTACTAATATTAATTGTCTTGGGGTTGTTCTAGGCTCATTCTGAGCATTATGAGGAGAGCTTTTGCTAGGAGCATCAATTGTGATAGTTTCTGAGACATCAGCAATAATGGTACTATAGTAGTTACCTGTTGATCTGCCTGATATCTCAACCAATATTGATTGCCTCAAGACATGACTAGCATTGATCAGAAGGTCTTTTCAAGGGCTTTTCATTGTCATTAAGACCATGAGAATTGGTAGAGATAGGTTCAAATGAAATTTATGACATTATTCTTTCTTTTAGTTTGAGCTTTGTTGAGAAGTTATCTTGTTTTTGATATACTCTGAAGATTTTCTTGCAACTTTTTGCCTATATTTTGTAAATTTTTTTCAGGTTCCCATGTATTATCTCCTTGAGTGTATTCTTTCCATTTAGAGAGATATTCATTTTTCTATATCTTTGTTATAAGTCTAGAATTTTTTCTACCTTCTAATCTTCTTAGCTTTATATTATGGTAGGTGGTAGGGGAGTAGCTTTCTAACCACAGATAGTAGATTCAGAGTACTGAGTTAACTTGCTAGCATAAAAGACTAGGTATAATACTCAGTAATGAGGTAACATTCTAAGCCAGAACATAACCAAGGACAACTTTTTGATTATTTCAAATAGTTCTTTGTACTAGGGTCATAATGCTTGCTTCATGGTCTGGTAATCCTTCAAATTGAGTAGCACTTTGTCACTAACTTTAAATGGATGCTTTGGACTTTCTTGTCATAGTATTACTTTATTCTTTCTACTACAAGAGTAAGAGTTACTTTTGTCTACTCCAAGACTTTATGTCTTTTATATCAGGTTATTTAAGTCCCTTTGTGATGACTCTTTGACTAAAATTGGACCTGCTCTCAGATGTTTACCATATTCAAAGTAGGACAGACTTTTTTGATTTCTTTATATGCTTAATTGTTGTATACAAATTCTATACTTGGTAGTAGATCTAACCAATTACTAAAATTATAATTTATATAGCACCTAAGATATTGCTCTAAAGCCTGGTTTACAAATTCTGTTTGTTTATCTATTTGTAGATAGTATACTATCAACATAATAAATTCTATTCCTAAAATTTTGCACTATTCTTGGAATAGCTCAGCCAAATATTGTACTCCTCTATCTGAAATTATTTGTAGGGGTAGTCTATACAATGGATGAACCTTATCATATAATAACTACACCATATCTTTGAATAAAAACCAATTATTGATAGAAATGAAATGAGCTCTTTTGGTAAGCCTATTGACAATAACACAAATAGCATTGTAATTATTTGACTCTAGCAATTGAGTGATTAAGTCCATAAAAATCATTTTCCAGGGTCTATTAGGTACTTTGTTAAACACAAGTGGTCCAAAAGGTTATTGTGAGCAATTTTTCATCTACTAATATATATTATAATCTGTTAAAAGAGTGCAAAAGGGAATTACACACTGGGACAAACAAGAAGACGTGGTACTAGCTCTCAATTGCATACTAAAGATTTGAGAGAAGATAACTGAAATGAAGGTTTTAAAGGAAAAATTAAATATTATATACAGTTTTTAAGTAAAATTATAAATATCTGTTGATAAAAAGATAGTAAGATCTTTCTAGATTGTCATTGCATAGTCTTCCTAAGGTATTAACCTTTAAGTTATTTCCTTATCTGTACCCCCAATACTGAACCTTACAAGTATGATGCAATCTAAGTATGCACCTAGCCAAGCTTTCTTAGTCTGTTTAGGTTGTATCTGCTATTTCTTCCTAGATTGAGTTCTGGGTATATTCTGTGTTCTTCTTAAGACTTCCTACTATATTAAAATCATTATAAATATCTAAAACTCAAAGATAAAAAAGATAAAAGAAAACTATTACTACTTTTGGGTTTTTATCAACTCTTTCTCTTACTAAGTTTTTCCAAACTCCTAGGGCTTATACATTTCTCTCCTAAATCTTTTCTATTAATGACATGTTCTTATTACCACTTTTTTCTAGAATCTTCTCTATTCTTTATTGTTTTTCCTTTTGTTGTTAGCTCATGATTTAGAACTTCTTAATTATCTGTCAATTGATTAGTAAGCTCTAACTACTGTCCAAATTTCTTGAGTCATGTTCTAAGTGTCATTTATTTAAATATATCTGATCTAATACCATTAATGTTTATTTGCAATCAGAAGCATATCTGTTTAAGTCTGTTTTTAGTATACTAATAGCTCTAAAGTTCAAGTCTACTATCTCTTGTAGGATATGTCTAGTATAAAGTGGATCTAGAATGTTATTATTTAGTATCTTTTTTTATAACCTGATACTAGCTCATCTTGCTTATCTCCTAAGGTTTTTTTATGAGCTCTAAGCAATACACTGTTAGTATTCTGTAATAGATATTGTTAGCAACAAAAATCCAATTACAGAGTAAAAGTCATCTTAAGAGATAGCTGTATTTGTTCGATGAAGCTACTATACTGAATATACTCTTGCAAGGTGACAGATAAACTGGTCCAGGAAGAGATTATGATCTGACGTGTACTGGTTGCTTCGGGTAGTAGTAAACTAGAACAAGATATAGAGTTTAGGCTAGATAGTTCAGTAATATGTTACAAATTATCAGTTATATATGGACCATCCAAAATAACACTTGCAGTTCTATTTATATTATACATAATGCTGTTAGTATTTTCAGACTAGAAATATTACTGTTAGTAATAAAAACCATGGAACAAAATCAGCATTACTTTTATTTATAGTTATGGCCTCTCTATATTGTTCTTGTGGCAATTCTTAACTAGTTATGTAGCATTAGGATAGGGTGCTATTATACTGCAAGCAAATTTTCTGCAGAAGATAACATTTGATATGCTTTATAACAACGGATTCTTAATTAGAATTTGCTCTAAAACTCTTTCTATAATCCTCAGAACATAATACTATATGATAAAGACACTAAGCTAGTGATAATCAACCTAGAGCTCATGCCGATACCTCGAAAGGCAATTAGGATGAACTGGCATTGGGTTACTAAGAAAGTTACTAAAGAACTATGCTCTAGATCTACCTTTGGATAGACTAACTAAGAAGAATAGCAGACTTGTACTCTAGAACCAGTACTACTTAGACAATAAACTTAGACTAATAGACTTTGTGCTTGTAAATAAGCATTGATGGCATCATATCAATTATATTTAGATAAATGATCTCTAGGACGTGACTTAGAGATACTAGACATTTATAGAGACTTGCTAACTGTTTAACAGATAATCAACAAAGTCCAAATTACAAAGCAGCATCAAGACCATGATAGGGGAAGATGGAAGAATATTCTAGAAGAAAGTGGCAATGAAGATGTGTCATCTTTGATAGGAAAGACTTAGTAAGGGAATGCATTATTATAAAGAAAGAAGAGGGTTGCATCATCAGTAGGATTTTGAGAGGCCTTAGAACAAAAAGGAGTTGATAGAATCCTAAAAGTAGTAATAGTTTCCTTTTTATATTTTATTTCTTGAGTTTCAGGGCTTTGTAATAACATTAATATAGTATCCAGAGTGTGGTTAGATAGAAGAGAAACCTCTTGACTCCTACCTCTATCTACACTGTCTCTGGAATCATGAATGCAGATCTATTGAGAGTAAGAAGACTGGGACCAAAGGGATGTCTTGAGAAGAACACTGAATATACCCAGAACTCGATCTAGAGGAGAATAGCAGATGCAACTCAGGTAGGATTCAGAGAGGACAGTAGGCTGGGAAAGCTTGGCTAGGTACACACTTGAATTGTATCATACCTATAAGGTTTAGTGTTGAGGGTACAGACAAGGGGGCAACTGAGTATAGAGGGTCCATGAGTGATCAACTAACTGTATTTTCCAGTTGAGTCTAGTCATGGTGTGTAAAGGTTAACACCTTAGGGAGGCTATGCAATATCGATCTAGAGAGATCTTATATTCATTTTACGATAACCAACATATATTTTACTGGAGCTGCATATAATTCTACTTTTTCTAATTATTTATAAACCTTTATTTTTGATTATCTCCCCTCAGACCTTTAGCATGCAATTGGGAGCTAGCATATCATTATTTTGTTTGTCCCAGTATGCAATTCCCTTTCAGCATAATGTTACAAGTGCTAAACACAGAGGATATGGATATACTAGAACAAATTGCAGAGCTTGACACCTTTCACTATTTGGTTGAGTACTGGAAGTATTGTGAAAACATGATCAGAAAGAGACTGTACAATAGAAGATTTACTTGAGTTGCCAAGGTGATTTGTCTCATCCACCAATATAGTATGCATTTGTTGTTTGTATCTATAACATGTATGCACTGTCTACTTTGGCATCAGATATTACTTCTATGTATTATGTACTGGGAAATCATTTAAATTCACTATTTTTCCACTTTTTGGCATGTCCATCATCCTTTGCCACTTTGCATTTGCCATTGCAAATGGCTTAACTATATTCTCTAGCAATTGACCAAGATATCTAGCAGACACACCATATAGCTTATCCTCTATGGCTTTTAAATGACCTGATTGAAGCATAGCTATATCCTCCTTATCATTAAACATCATAAGCTTATCTAGTTTTGGACAGTAAGCACATCTTATACACACCAACATTTGCCTATGGTCTTGTATACCAATACCTATATCTATCATCTTAAGACTAACAACTTATAATACATGAGAAAGTTTCTCTGTTGTATATAAGTGGTCAAACTTGACAAACAGGTTCATACATCATAAAGAGAGGAAAGCAGTCTGGTCTGGAAATAATATCTAAACTACCTACTTTGTAAATAGATACAGGCAAAGTGTAACAGTTTTTGTGTATTCTTGGCAAAAGGCATCAAGTACATGAGGTATTAATGTATCTCTTCTCTTGATACTTGATATCTTTGAGTATTGAACAACTATGGCCAAATAACAACCAATTACATATAGACCACATGTTTAACATGCTGTGTTTGAAAGTTGGATCTAAGTAAGTTTCATTCCCTAGCTAGGAGACCCTGTTTCAATATCAATAGCAGTTATGTAAACAAGAAGAACATCAGAATAGTCAATCAACTACTAATACAGTCAACTAAGATTTAAAAAAGAAACTATTGGGGCTAACCCCAATCACAAACTGTTACCATAAAATAGGGTCAGCCATAATTATATCATATATTGTGTATTTGTTCACTAGCTTTTCATTTCATGAGTCAGTAATAAACCTATATTCAGAAGTGGCATTTGTCAGATCATTTACAATGTATTTAGGAATTTAAAGATTAGAGCTAAGTATAACCTTCTGGAACCCTTTGTAAACTTGGTGTATTAGCTTTTGCCCAAAGTTCTAGAATACAGCAAGAGTAATCAATGATTCCCACCATATGATTCCATTTTGTCCACATCAAATCAGATGAATGCTAGGAGGAATAGTGTTGCATAAGCAATTACAGAGGCAATATGCTGAAGTGTACACAGACTACTGAATATAGAGTAAGTCTCTTCGTAGTGTTATTTGTTGAGTTCTATATGTTGTTCATATACACATTTAGTAGTAGAATCATCTGAATATAGGTTAAACAGAAAGACTGCTCACATGCAAAAAACAAAGCAGGCAATAATAGATGTCACTTCAGCTACAATTGCCCAACCTCTATTAGACTTGATTGATGCAAGTACTAGAAAACACATAGTTGAATTCCCAATATTGTTTTCTACTGATAGATCCTAAATCCTAGTCTATACAAACATTAGAATTTCAACAAGTTTCAGTGCATATACATGTAAGATATCTTCTAGAATAAGAGGTGGAGCATTATGTAGTAGTTTAGTTTGTGTCAGCTCTATAATTAATTCAAACAAATAGGTAATAAAATGTAGTTGTCTTTTTCTCAGAGTATAAAGGTAGCAAACTATGTAAGGGTCTCTACATAACATTTATGGGTGGCCTTTGACTACAAGAGACTGAAGGGATCATGTAAAATACCTCTAGAATGTAGTCAATAACATCATAATGTTTCAAGGTTGTTAATAACTCACAATGCTATATTTTTTGTATTTAAATGTTGCAATAACACTGTTGGGGCAAAACCACTGGTATTCATAGCAGTTTTGATAATCTATTCCATTGCTTGCTTTAATTGAGAAAACTCATTTGCTGTGGGTAAACCCACTAAAGAACGCAACTCTATGGGCTTGTAACCTCATATATGCTCTAACTACTTTATTTTTCTTAGTAAAGTATTAATATAGTGGGCATTAATAGTATCAAGTTCAATTGCTTTTATCATATCTTTAATTTTTTTATTTAGCTTCGTGATCTAATCTTTATCTAACAAAGGAATAAACTAGTCAAGAGATAGTATAATATAAAAGAGCATTCTATGAATACATTATGTGATCATGATGTTATTTTTGGGTAGGGATCTGAGCTCCAGCATAATGCTTTCTGATTGTCTCTTCACTAGCAAATAATTTACTATAGCCTTTTATCCTATATGCCAAGGTCTTAGTAAACATGTCTAGTCTACTTATGGCAACTTCTTAGTCTGATTTGTTTAGGCTTGGATATTCATTCCTAATCATTAGTTCTGCACAAACCATATAGTATTTTTCTTCAAATGCCCTAGTATAGGCTGGCATATAGTTTGTACAAATATAGGCAAGTTTTGTTCAAGCAGTTAAGAGTATATAACATATGGTACAGCACAGCATTTGGAATTAAACTTGGTACTGCAGAAGAAATTGCTGCAAACAAGAATTAAAAACTAGGTCTGACATGAGAACAAATACTGACAGTAATTGATAGCCATCCAGGTTTTATACTGAAGTGAGTTAAAGCCCTTATTACTGGTCACCCACTCTCTTTTCTATTTGAACAGAATTTTCATAATTAGAATCACCAAGGAGCTTAATAAATACACAATTGGTACTTTTAGTAAACTCCATGGTTAGAACAGCATAACTGAGATTGATCTGCTTTTACAGTCTTTGTTGGATGTATTATTTGCTTATATGTACTTTCATTCAACAAGAAACACTGTGTTGTATCAAGAAAATTTTACATAGCTTGGCTGCATATATCAGGTCATAAATAGAATAGAATTTATATACCATGACTTTGTTATATATATTACTATAGCAAGTTTAAACAATCCTGTTAGTATAACAGGCACAGTTGGTATTTTCAGAAAAAGATTTATTAAGAAGAGAAAAAAAGGTACTCTAGTACTAAAAGCTAAACATAGTATAGCTCCAGTTACTGCTCAATACTATGAGTTGCTTACATCACTTAATGTGATGTCCTGTATATAGTCCCTTTGTATACAGTGGTGCCCTTATTACTGTTTCAGAATTCTTATACAGGCATAGTTGAGTAGTGCAAGATTAGCTCTATTTATTATGTAATCTCTTTTCAAGTCATATAGGAGTAGATTAATATGGTGTGGGTTTTGATATCACTTAGTTTATTACATAATTAGTTCATCATTCTTATCAACTACAACAATGTATAAAAGGCTCATAGAGTCCAATATCAATAACAAGTTACTTATCCACTAAACTCCTCTTTGCTTTACTTTCAAGATATTCCTAGGTGAGCCCATTAGTGTATAGACCACTGCACAATACTCGCTGGTCTTATCTCAACAGGTTATAGACCCTAATAGGCAGGTAATGTGCAGACAATGCTATCATAGGTACAATTAACTGCAAGCATAAGTACCTTACATCCTATGCTCACCTGTAGTTGTGAACTCTTACTGATAATAGTTTCTTGATCTCCCTAGATAGCTACTCAAACCTTGAGCTTCCTCCAAACCTTTAATGGGCATGACTTTATAGAATGGGAGGCTACAGCACACCATGTTATCAATGTTATAGGCTGCCGAATAGTGCTGAACAGCAAACCTCCAATTGTCCAAAAGAATGGTATAGAAACAGAGGAGTCAATCAGGACTAGAGATAACTAGGACAATCAAGATGCCTAGGCATATAGCAATCTAATGTTATACGTCTCTACTGATATTAGAAACCTTGCCATGAAGGCAGGTATGGAGCACACTAGAGAATTGCTAAACTGGCTCAAGGCACAATATAGAACAACGAGCATATCTGCTATGTATACCAATATTGCCGCTATTGATAAACTGCTGGAATTAGGAATCTTGACCCTTCTGCTACACATTTAATAGTTTCTTAGCATTTATACCCTAGTGCTGCTACTTCTATTTATTCTCTGGGATGAACGTGTTTACCAGCTCTAGAGCTGGCACGAGAAATAAGATTGGGTGAGTCTGGAGACTCACTAACACTGGTAGAGGTAGCCTGGGGGCCAGGGGAACAAGCATTGGTAGCATACAATTTATTCTGACTATTTGATTTAACTATAGTAGTGGTTAGAGGGAAAGAAGGGAGGTATTAATCGACAACTCTCCTTCAAGGAACATGTTCAGTTCTACTCTACCAAGGCACTAGCCACTATCAAGGCAATGGGCATACTTGGCAACTCCACTCAAGGTTTTCTTCCTCTACAAAAACGACTTCTCTATCAGTCCTGTGTTGTTCCTATTGCCACTTATGGCTTTCAACTCTAGTACTTTTCTGGAGCTCTTACCAAGGCACAGGTCTCTCTTCTGGCAACCATGCAACGCAAGGCTGCTCTTTGGATTCTAGGTGCCTTTTGCACTTCTCCAACTGGTGGAATTAAGGCTCTGGTAGGTCTTATTCCTATTCATCTCCATCTCAAGAAGCTGGTCAAGCGATCCTGTCTTAGGGCTGCTATGCTTTCTTCTCAGCATGCACTACTCTCTCATCTTAGTGCTTACAACTCTAAGGGTGCTCATCCCTATCCACAGTCCCTTGCCCTTCTTACTGATGCACAGAGTGCTCAGTTGAGAAGCCCTTTTCTTGATACTGAAGTGTTACTTCTTAACCTTACAAAACGTTTTGATTCACTCCATCCTGAGATACACCCAGGATATAGGTTGTTGGACAACTTTCCTGATCATGTTTCTTTCTATCCCTGTGATTGCTCCAATGGGCACACTCACAAGCTCTAGTTCGACGCTCTTAACCAACTTTGTCATGAAGCCTTCTCTAATCAATCAACACTTGTAGTTACCACTAATACAAGTGTCATTCCTCCCAGGAATATGCAGGCTGTTTCAGTTGCCCACTTCTGGAGACTAAGAGAACAGGTGTCATCATTCAAGGTGCCTACAGGATGAGTTATAGCTCTCAACACAAAGTTGTTTGCCATTCGACTTGGTATTGTTAAGGCCACTTCCTTTGACGTCAAGCGCATTGTTATCATTACTGATTCTCTTACTACAGCTAGAAGAGCAGTTAATGCTTCTGTTCACTCAGACCAGGCCTACTCCCTTGCCATCGTCCAAGCCCTTAGGGGTTTCTTTACCAATCACTCTGATTGCTTCATCCACTTCTAGGACTGTCCAAGCAAGGCTCAGTAGTCCCTTTACTTCTTGGCACATGAAGATGCTACCAGTACCAAGATCGCTGCTGGACACTATCTAGCTACTTCACTTGATGCTCTTCAATCCAAGAGTACTACTGCCTGTCTCAATGCATGGAGAACATCTTTTGCTCATCCTTCATCTCAGGATCGTCACTTCCTCCCTCTCAAAGGTGGTATTAAGAACCTCCTCCAGCCCTCCTATGCTAAAATTAGGGACTAGCTTTCCTTCATTGGCGAGTCGGTTACCTTGTGTACCAGGGTAACTCGAGCCATTCTTAATTATGCTTCCATTGGGGAATTCAGACAGTGCTTTTTCCCTGCAGAGCACACCCAGTATCTGTGTGGCCATTGCCAGGTGGAAACACGTCAACATATCTTTGTCAACTGCCGCCAGTTTACCCACTTTCCCTTGACTGACTTAGTGCCAACTGTCAAGGACTTTGTCAAGTTCCTGAAGGAGTACCCTAGTGCTTTTGCCTTCTCTTCTTAGGATCGTCTATTCTCTGAGTCCCCTGAGCCTCCATGAGTGTCTCACTTGGTTTCTCTTTTCTTTGTGCTGTAGATAGTTTCTCAGTCTCATCTCTCTTAGTTTCATTTGACTTTGTATTCTAGGCATGATAGGTTTTTTGACTTGAACGTGTTATTTGAAGGTTGGTTATGAGCAACCTGTATCTAGTTCTCTTTTCTCTCTTAGGTTAGATTTCTTCTTTGATACTGATAGTGTCTTGCCTGTGATAGGACAATCTGGTCCTTGAGGCTCATGTAGGCTACTTGTTGTAGATAGTCTGCTGTGGACTGCAATCGAGCAACGTGTTATAAATTTTTGAACAAAAAAAAAAAATTGCTGATAGATATTCACTTATTTAGCCAGATCTCATCAAGATTGGAACAAGTATTTCTATTACAACATCAAAGAAAATTGCATCAGAAGTCAAGGCTGTCAAAGAATTCATTCTCAAATTTGTTTAGGTTTCCATCTCCAAATTTGGTCTTATCTAATGGTGTCCTGACCTCAACCAAACTCCGTATTCTGTATACAACAGCATCTGCCGGATTATAGTCTTAAATACTTTCCAACAGGCCTTTGTCAGCCATGCATATGACTGTCAGGGACTAGCTTTGAAGTACCTACATGATATGGCTTTCCTCATCCATTTATATGACTACTTTGTATATCACCATATGTTCAAGCTACTTAAGAAGAAAACTCGTAATCCTAGAAGTGTTCAAACAACATCTGAAATTAATCCTTAATACCAGAACAGGAGATATATAAGTTTTTCTCACTTGTTTTTATTTTACCATATATTTTATCACCTATTGTATCAGCTTGCAGATCTTTGCTGTGATTTTCTCATCTGGAATAAATATCCTTAGCAGTATATCAAACTTATCATATCTAAGAGGACATCAGATGATAAAGCTGATCCAGATAGTCAGAAGGAGGGTGGACAATTAATATACTGGATTAAGCGTCACCCTGAATGCTCTACCAGCATGGAGAAATTTATTCGGTTACTTAACAAGAAGTAGGAAAAAGAGGCACAATATGATTATACAAAAAGGCATCCATTAGGACTGACTTCGTTACATGCCCAGTGAACCACAAGACACAGCCTTTCCTACCCTTCCACAAGGGGTCCCTGTTGATTACTATGATCCTGAATTTTTCAGTCAACTGCAACCTCAATTACATTATAAAATTGCCAACAAATCTATTGCATTTCTTCCAGACATAGAAGAAACATTTACATATAGCCAAGATAAATAGCTCAGTGATAAAGTATTTATGCAGAAGTATAGTGAAGATATCCTGGCTAGGTACAAGTTGGATGATCTATCTAATGTTGAAAGTAAGAAAATCTCAGCAGATGAGGAAGATTTTGATGAGACAAAAGAAATGGAATACTAGATTTCTACAGTATTTGATGATAGTCACAGTATTACTCTGCTTTTGTCTTTAGGAATCAGAATCAAGGAGATCCTGACAAAATATATTCTCAAAGGTTTGATGAAGTATATTTCAGAAAATTTATTTATCTTTTGACATTCCTCCTCTTGTCTCCCTAATTATGCCGAGACACCTGAAACATTTATTCTTAGGTAAATAGTTGTATACTTGTTTTGTATATAAGATGTCTACCATGTAAGCTCTAAGACCAGTTGTTTCTATCTGGTCTTAGATGCGTATACCCAAAATATACGAAAATCTCCTTTATTCTTCTTCCACCATCTATAGAGTCCTTCTTGTTGTCTTTACCATGACATCATCATAGCCATATCAACACTGTCATACAAATCACTCGACGCGTTGTTGGATGTTGATTCCATACATGTGATCAGTGATGTCGAGTCCATTAAATGGTTAATTTGGTCCCAGCATTCCTCAACTCCACAGTGGTTGGTATACTCTTCCAAGGTTTATCTTTTTTCAGAGAGCTGAATACGTTGAAATGCACCTGGTATAACTAAGAAAAGGAGATATAAGGGATAATAAGTAGTACTCACATGATCTTCTGGATGATTATGACTGACAAAAAGAGCATAGTTAGGTACTCGAAGAGTACCACATGGTTCAGAATCTAAGGATCACAAAAATGTCAGTATGCTACCTACCTAAAAAGAGTTCTTTGTGTTGGATCTGGTATTGACCACCAAAGTATTGAATTACAGTTGCAACATTACAAACGGATGGTGAGTACAAAATAACTATACTACTTATATACCTATTTCAAACAATAGAATCTGAAACAATAAGCAATTACATGCATCGTGCAGGCTTGCATCAGATCCAAATTCCAACATACCCCCTCAAGCCAAGCGATGCATCAAGAAGACATCAAACAAATCTCAAATATGTACTCTCTCAATTCTACAACTCTCCAGACAACTGTTATCCATCCCATGGTCTATGCCTAAAGAGGCTCTCCAAAAGGCGTAACAGAATAGCAACAAACGGTAATGAATGGCAAATGACTTCAGTCTCACTTGGGGCAGCAACAAGCAGTGTTCAGTGACTGTGGACACAAACGACAATAACAATGAGTGACTTCAGCCTCACTCTAGGCAGTTCAGGTGCAACGGACAATAACGGCAAGTGAATTCAGCCTCACTTGGGAGACAGGTACAACGACAATGAATGACAATGACAAGCAAATTCAACCTTGCTTGAGGTAACAATGGGCAGTATTCAGTGACTGTGGACACAAACAATAATGACAGGTGAATGACTTTGGCCTCACTCCAGGCAACAATGGATTCAATCAACAGCAAGTAAATTCAGCCTCACTTGGGCAGTTCGGGTGCGACAGACAACGACGGAGCTTGTTTTATGACTGGCAAAGTCTAATTTGTTTGTGTTCTTTAATAGGAAGGAGAACTGGTCTAATGTTGGGTGAGCTGACTGGATCCTCAATTTCTAGTTCAGGTAACTCAGATATATAGAAAGGAGTGAAATCTTCTGTTAACAATGGAGTAGTCTTGCAGATTATTTATGTAAGTGGTACAATATTAGCAAAAGAGGGCTGCTTTGTAGGATCTTGGTCCCAACAAGCCCACACAAGGTTCTGCAGTTGAGATGTCACATACTTGGAGCAGTTGGGCCATAGAGGTTGTTCATCATTGTCTTTAGGATAAAGATTGTGAGTACAAAGTATACGTTTTTGGGACTTATGCCATACCCAGAACCAGATGACGGATAGTAAAATCATTTATGTATGCCCACCACACATTATGGTCTATGCACATTGAGATTTATCATATTTTGAGAATGACTAGACCCATACATCAAAGCTAATGTAATTACAGTTCTTTCTAATTACGATTACAATGTAGACTACCTACAAGTATTGTAATTGCACGCTTGATACCAAATGTTCCAGGAGCTCGATTATAAGATGCTACTTGACTGATCACTTCCTCAAGTCGAATGATGATCATGTTTGTGGCTTTGACCACAAGAGGTCAGCGCATATAGACTACTACACACTGAAAACCAGGAAAACCAGAGTATAGGCTAAGTGACCTATCTGTATTAGACAGTTGTTCATGAGGAGAGATAAGGAGAAATGTATGCTGATCTGTATCTCTATCACCCAGAGATTGAACCCAGATAGAGCAGATGAGGCCATATTCAATTGTTCTAACATTGCTGTAATATTCAATAGAGCTGTTTCCACTATGTTCACTAAAGGTAGATAATGACCATGTCTTATAGATGATATGGTTCTTCTCTACAACCCAAGGTGAAAGTACATGTGCATCTAGGAGATGGGAAAGGTCTTTGTAGTACCGGAAATATGGATATTGAGTATGAATATAGTCAAGGAGAAGATCATAAACATTTAATGGAAGACATTGATGTTTTTGTTTCGTAATGAGAACAGTATCACAGATAGGAGAAGCTGGTCTAGAGCATAGTACTGTGAGTGCTGCTTTTGAGACCTCTGAGATATGATATGGTGACCCATTACTTTTCAAATGACCCAAGAGCTGGCCTCGACAACAAATCTGTTGTAGCATTGTCAAGTCTAACTCCCCTATAATGAAATGTAAGTCTGAAGATTGATATAATAAAGGAAATATACTCACAAAGATGCTTATTTGTCTTGATCTTTTGAAGAAGACTATTATGTCTTTTATATGAAAATTCACTTAGCTTGATAAGCAGTTCCCAAAACTAGAGAAGGTCAGGAATATGCATAGCATAATGATGATTTGGGCAAAATGAAACATTCGGAAATAAGAGTTGAGATAATTTACAGTATTGAAGATAGTACTTTCCAAAAGATGTTGCCATACACATCCCTTCTTTCCCTCTAACCACCACCATGGTTAAATCAAATATTCAGAATAAATCATCTGCTACCAATGCTTGTCCCCCTGGCCCCCAGGCTACTCCTACTAGTGTTGGTAAGTCTCCAGACTCACTCAATCTTATTTCTTGTGCCGGCTCTAGGGCTGGTAAATGTGTTCATCCCAGAGGATGCTCTCGTGCTTGTCGTATTGTCAGATGCTCCTCTAGGAGTGTCTTAGCTGCTGAGGTCTCTAAAAATGCATCTCCTGAGCTCTTTTCTTCCTCTGAGAAGGAGGAAAGTGAAGAGGAGGAGGTTAGTTCTGGTCCTAGGACACCTACTGCCTTTAGGATCATTACAGGTAAGCTCTCTCACAGAATTGCCCCTCTCCAGCTCCCTGCTGCTCCCTCTCCCTCTGCTCTTGAAGGGAGAACACATTTTATGAGTTGGGATGACCAAGTTTCTACTGAGGAGAGCAGGGGCCTTGCCTCTGGGTGACTTCTGCCCTCTAGGTCCCTTTGTCAACCAGTTTGATGTCTCATGGCCCAAACCATGGAATAGCTAAGTCATTTTTCCAAGTAGAGGATGGCAGTACAGTGCCAGGCACCTGTGATGTGACAGGTGACTGTGATACACTAGTTATCCATAATTGTGACAGCTTACCTCAGGCATCATAACCCGTAACAAGTGACATTATCACACCTAATGTCACACATGATTGTGACTTGTGGGATGGTGAACACTATGTCACATCCTTGTCTGGTCACTTTGGCTATTTAGAGAATGATGCCAAAGTTCTCGCCTCGTCTGTATTGCGCATTGTACGCTTCATCCAGAAGCATCCTATTGGAAGCCGTCCTATTGAACAGTTTCCTCCTATCTTAGGAGCAGGTTCCATTATATGGCACCTGTTCCAAACTATGTCTGCAGCGGGGTGGGATCGTTTTAAAGTCTCACCTCAGCCTGATTCTCTTTCACTTGTGGAGGCTATGAGGACTCTCTATGGTCCTAACTTATCCCAGGAGCTATCTCTAGATAATGAGATGGCAGTTGATCAGCCAGCAGTGGAGGAAGCTCCCTTCACTACTGTTACTAACAAAAAGAGCAAGGGCAAGGGCAAAGTCCCTCCCTCTACTAATTTCTCCACACCCTCCCAGAACGTGCCTACTCCTACTCCGGTGGTGTCGAGAGCACCTCTACCTCCACCAGCCAAGACAGCTACCGCTAAGCCCACCCCTGCGAAGGTGGCCACCAAACCCCAGGTACCCAAGCAGGCGCCCAAGTCTTTTGCCTAAGCAGCTCATAGTGGAAACCCCTAGTCTACTCCAAGGTTTGCTCCAGCCTCTGCTCATCCAGAGTATGAGAGCCTTCTTCATCTCCATGATATGTTTCCCAACCTTCCTATGGAGAAGGTCCCTGCCATGTACCAGTCTGGCTTTGGTGCTAGTGTCTCTCCAAACAGAAGAGGTGCAGTTTCTTCTGGTGCCTTAAGGGCACCTAAGATGACAATGTATGGGCCTACTAGGTGCCAAGTGTTGATTCCACTCGACACTCCCACTGCAGAGGTCATTGTGGTAAATGCCACTACCACAGTTGAGTCCTGTAACAGGGGCTTGGTTGAGACTCACTCTAAGCTTAGAGTTGAGTCGGTGCACAAGGCATGGGATGGAATATCCATGTCTACTAACTTTGTTGCATTGGCAGCAGAGTTGGAGGTGATCAAGCAGTGGCTCAAGAAAGTCACTGGCTTGGCTGCTAGTACTGTGGTGGAGCCTTGTCTGCCACAGTCTAAGTCTTTCCTGAAGATTTTGGGTGTTCCTTACTGGAGCAACAACTCTTCGCTTCCCATTACACAGGCTCAAGTTGAGTCTGTGATTGCTAATACTCCTATCTTTAAAGGAGTTGTACTTGCTTCTCGCCCTCGCATTATGAAGGCATCTCCAAGCTCAGACATGTCTGTGATTTGGATTGACATCTGGGACTCTCAGAAGGGTTCCAAGGGCAAGACCCTTATTAACCGTTCTTTTAATTTTGGGCGTCATATAGCTACAGTCCAGGGGATTGCCCAGTGTCGCAACTGCTGGTGCTGGGGACATCTAACCCATGCATGTTGCGCTCAAGGCACTAAGTGCCAGAAATGTGGCAGACCACACAGAGTGGAAAACCACAGATCTATGGCTTGGTGCTGCAAGGCCAATCCCAAGTCCAACCCTCCCAGAGAGGCTACTGCAGTTGGTGCTCCATGCCCTCACACCTTCAAGTGTCTAAACTGCAAGGGTAAGCACTCTGCTGACGACACTAAGTGTCCCTTCTGGCGCCACCGCTTTGACAGGCAGTGGCACTCTAACAAAGCTGCTAAACTGCGCACAGGTCGCACCAGTAACAGCAACATCCAATGCCCTAGAGTGGGCAACTTCTGATTATGTGTAGTACAACCAAACTACACATTTATTCGCAGAATGTTCGCAAGAACTATGCGCTGTTTGATACTTTTCTTAAGTCTCAAAAGGACTATTATGATATTTTCTTTGTCCAGGAACCTCCCTGGAACTTTATTCGCTATGCTCCCTCTACTGTCTCTCTGGAAGGAGACAAGGTAGTAGGTGCTTCTATTCACCCTGACTGGACCCAGGTGGTCCGAGTTCCTAGGGACTCTGAGAACGTTCCTCGAGTTATGGCTTTTATTCACTCTCGTCTCTCTAGACTCAGGTTTAGTTTGAGAAGAGATATGGTCGACCACCATGACATCCTGCTCTTGTCTTTCTTTAACAGAGGAGAGTGTCACTTTCTCATGAATGTCTATTCCGATGACCGCCATTCAGCTGTCAAGTTCATGCTGGATCAGATCATTGACATCCCCAACTTATTGTATATGGGTGGGGACTTTAACATCAGAGATACAGAGTGGGATCCATCTATCTCCTCGCATCCTGCAGCTGACCAGGCCTTGATGGACTTGGCTAACTCTCTTGGTCTTGTGCACTCGCTTCCAGAGCTTCCTGTCCCTACTCTCTTGGTCTTGTGCACTCGCTTCCAGAGCTTCCTGTCCCTACTCACTATTCAGACACTGACGGTCATGCTAACTCAGTCATAGACCTTATCTTTCTAGGCATGAGCTGTGCTCAAGTCTTGCACCACATTGAGCCTGATCTTAGATGGCCCTCAGACCATGCTCCTCTCCTAGTTGACCTCCCTATCTCACCAGAGAACATTCGCTTCAGCAGGAAGGTCCTCAAACGCGACAGTGACGAGGAGAACGACTTTCTCTCTTCTGTCACTTTGGGGCTTCATGCTCTCAACTTTTCCAGGCTGGACTCTGTGGACGATCTGGACTTGCTCTCCAAGGCAATTTCTAGGGTAATCTCCAATGCATGGGAGGCTAATGCTAGGAATATCACTGTCACTACTCGATCAAAGGAGTGGTGGAACAACAAGTGCAGAGATGCACTTGCAACCTATAGGTGCACAGGAGCTAGAGAGGATTAGCGTCTGTTCCGCTCTACTACAAGATCTGCAAAGCGGTCCTTCTTTGACAACAGGATTGCAGAGATTGCATCCACCAACAAACGCCCTTGGGACCTTATGAGTTGGGTCAAGCAGCATAAGTTACCTGCAGTGGAGGCCATTCGATACCAAGGTCTCCC
>Ga0153970_1000029_pt1 | contig 19314 bp, 20 predicted proteins | sample TSGA054MetaG_FD_102280 | JGI IMG/M metagenome (GOLD analysis project Ga0153970, IMG submission 102280) | Attine ant fungus gardens microbial communities from Georgia, USA - TSGA054 MetaG | ecosystem: Host-associated > Fungi > Mycelium > Unclassified | place: USA: Georgia, George L Smith State...
GCTTGCAACTCCAAGGGTGCTCATCTCCATCCACAGTCCCTTGCTCTTCTCACTGATGCACAGAGTGCTCGGTTGAGGAGCCCTCTTCTTGATACTGAAGCGTCACTTCTTAATCTTACAGAACGCTTTAATTCACTCCACCCTAAGACATGCTCAGGATGTAGGTTGTTGGACAACTTTCCTGACCATGTCTCTTTCCATCCCTATGACCGCTCCAATGGGTGCACTCACAAACTCTAGTTCGACGCTCTTGACCGACTTTGTCATGAAGCCTCCTCTGATCAATCAACACTTGTAGTCGCTACTAATGCAAGTGTCATTCCTTCCAGGAACATGCAAGCTATTTCAGTTGCCTATTTCTGGAGACTTGGAGAACAGGTGTTGTTATTTAAGGTGCCAGTAGGATGAGCCACAGCTCTAGATATAGAGTTGTTTGCTATTTGACTTGGTATTGTTAAGGCCACTTCCTTTGATATCAAGTGCATTGTTATCATTACTGACTCTCTTACTGCAGCTAGGAGAGCAGTTAATGCTTCTGTTTACTCAGGCTAGGCCCACTCCCTTGCCATTGTCTAAGTCCTTAGGGGTTTCTTCACTAATCACCCTGATTGCTCTATTCACTCTGGGACTGCCCATGTTAAGACTCTAGACCTTATAGTTGAATATGCATTTCAACTTAAAGCCTATATCTAACACTTGATATCTTTACACTCCTTGTTAAAGGATCTGGTTAAGGTTTTCAGTGAAGTTATATCGGGGAAAGATGTCAACGAGACTTTGAGTAGTACCCTTGAGATTGTCTTATGACAAGTAAGAGTACTGATTCCTCAGAGTAAGATTTTACAGAGGAAATACAAAAAGAGAGAACTTGCCGTTCCCTTCTCTTTCTGGTCTGTATTTATCTTAACTAGGTATTGTGACTATATTACAATGTAGTAATACTAGTTGTAACTATAGGTGACTAGTTAAGTGACAGTCCAGTGACAAAAGCGAGTAAGAGTAACAAGTCAAGTCAGTGTCTAATAATGGGTTAGTCCGGTATTGTCCTATTTAGCATAGGTCCAAGAATAGAGAAAGATAGTCTGAGATTTCTCTGAAGAGTTCTGTCCATTCTGTGAGTCCATTGTCTCTTAGAGTCCTCAGACATTGTTTGCATTACTGCATAATAATGTCCTCGTTTAACATTGCCAACATCTCATCTACTAGTCACTCATTATCAGACCATGGCTGATAATAGTTGTAGTCCCACTCGATGTTGATAATAGTCCAAGCAAGACCCAGTGGTCCCTTCATTTCTTGGCACATGAAGATGCTACCAGTACTAAGATTGCTGCTAGATGCCATTCAGCTACTTTGCTTGATGCTGTCATGCCAGACAGCCGTTCAGGCAATAAAAGTGATATTTTTTACTATAATAACAAGAATAACCAGCTCAAGAGATAAGTTTAGTCTCCCAGAGATATTGTTAGATGCCTAGTCGTAGACTCAAGTATACCACTTGAGTAGCAGAGTAGTGGTTGTGACCACCACTATAGAGATCTCATAAGCATTTTCCAGAGAATTTCATAACAGATCTATTACAGAACTCCCCTCTAGAGTGCTCTCAAGAGCAGAAAGGACCTTTGAAGATGTTTTCTATAAGGATAATGTCATATCTTGGTGGCAGTGACTTATTTATAACATCTAGGTTACTATTAGAGCAGGGCCATCATTGCTGATAGCTAATTATAGCAAGAATTAGCAAGACAAGTCCTCTCGAGAATGGCATCATAAACCTAACAAAAGAAGACTAAGGCTTAAAGATGTGATGAGGTATAGAGGAGTAGTTGAAGGACTAAAGAGGTCAGACAGAGAGGTCAGATAGAGAGATAGAAAAAGAGGTGTTTGATGAAGATAACATGCTTGAGAACAAAATAACTTAAGATCATTGTCTCTCTCTATGGCCCATCAAAAGGCTCAAGAGCCATCTATTGTTTAGAGAAGAACCCCAGGAGTAGGATTAGAGGAGTGGAGAGTGATAGCCAAGTGATCGGGAGAGATGCTGTCATCATTTCACTCTTACTATCTTTGGGAATTTGGAAGTTTTCTTTGTTTCTTTTTTTTTGTTGTATTGTTGTTTTGTAATCCTAATAAAATACTCTAGGGCACAGAAGGGACAAAAATACTCTTTCTCCTATTGTCTCTCTCTCTGTTGCTCTAGAGCTAAAAGACTATTTGAGTGATTTGAGGTTTTTCTTTTGTGTTTGCTTTATGAAAACTCTATAAAACTTCCCTCGAAGAAAGACTCAAGCCTCAATGGACCTGGGCATTTGCTTATGCTAGGAGCTAACCACTTGCTACGTGTTATTGGAGTTGGCTTCCAGTTGTACAGTCAACTGAAGAGCCCATATGATGGCATGGGAGTTCTAGGTAGTACTGCTGTATTGATAGCAAGCTAGGCTACTAGACTAAGTAAGAGCAGTAGTGTCACAGCACGAGATGAACACATGTCTTAGGAATTTTATTACGATAAGGGTTCGCTTGAGTAGATACTAAAAACATTTCTTTTCTTCTTAGGTTTCTATTTAATATGTTTTGGTTATTCCTTGGACATTTACCTTCAGTAAGCTCTCTATTATTTGATTTATCTTCCCAGTGCCTACTTGTTTAGTGCACAATTGTGAAGCAGTTTGGAGATTTCACCTCTTTGACCTTGTTTTCACCTTTGTTTTGTGATCAAACCTTTTGATCCCTATCACTGCTTCACTTCTTTCATAACTCCCAGCTACCAAAAATTCCTAGTGACTAACTCTACTATCTTCTACTGTTCTCCATGACCCCCTACTGGTATGTCATGATACAGCCTAATTATTTCTATCCTAAGCTTATTATTCTTTGGTACATAGACTTTTCCTTCTTTGTACATTATACCATTGACTTCTTTTTACTTCTTGTCTCTTAACATCTTTACTCCTGCTCACTTTATTTCTTCTACAGTTCATCATCTTTTACTTTTGACTTTCTCACTTCCTCTAGTAGATCTACCCCATCTACTATAATTTCTGCCACTTCTGTCTTTCTGACTTCTAACCATTCTAGTTTAACCAATGTTTCATCCTTGTTGTCCTTTTCTACTTTAACCTCCTAGTCTGGTCTTCTACTTAAACTGTCTGCTTTTCCCATCTTACTCCCTGGAATATGCTTTAGCATAAAATTGAACCTAGATAGGTATAAAGCCTATCTTGCTTGTCTTCAATTTAATTTTTGTGCTTTCATAAAGTATTCAAGGTTCTTGTGATCTGTCCAGATCTCAAACTCAACTACTGTTCTTTCTAGGAAATGTCTCCATGCTTCCAAACATCTGACTACTGCTAGTATTTCCTTGTCATGTATCTCATAGTTTCTTTCTGTATCACTTAGAGATTTTGAAATAAAAGCAACCAGCCTCCATATCTCATCTGAGCACTTTATGGAAAGTACTTCTTTAGTTGCATAATTTAAAGCATCTGCTTCAACCCTAAACTCTTTATCTAGGTTTGGTGCTACTAATATTAGTTTTGTTGTAAAGACCTATTTGAGCTTGTCAAATGCTTACTATTGCTCTGCTCCCCATTGCTATTCCATATCCTTTCTTGTTAGCATATTCATTAGTCTTGCTACTTAAGTGAAATCTTTGATGAACCTTCTATAATAATTTGTGAGGCCTAAGAACTTCCTGATGTCTTTCATATTTTTGGGCTCTGGCCAACTGAGTACTCCATTTACCTTTTTTCTCTATTTCTATTCTGTCGGGTCCTATAACGATTCCTAGGAATCCTATCTTTCTTACTTTCTATACACACTTTTCTGGTTTGACATATAAGTTATTCTCCCCTAGCCTCTTTAATATTTCCTTTATAATTTCATTGTGTTCTTTCTCTGTCTTCATTCCTACCAGTATGTCATTTACAAATGCTGTGACTTTCCCTTTGTTTATCAGATCTCTCAGGGTTTCATTCATCATTGTCTGAAATGTAGCTAGTGAATTTGTCATTTCAAAGAACATTACTGTTAGCTCAAAAGAGCCTATATACGTTATAAACACTCCCTTCTACTCATCCTCTTCTTTTATTCTCATGTTGTTGAATCTTCACCTCAAATCTATTTTAGTAAATATTTTCTTACTTCCCATATTGTTGATTAAGTCTGTTATTAGCAGTAGTGGATAGTTATTTTTCACCATCTGATTGTTTAGATTATAGTAGTCTATTACTATTCTCTTTTTTTCATCCTTTTTGCCCACAAAGAATACTGGTAACATTTGAGGGGATTTTAACAGTCTAATGTACTCTTTCCTTAGCTGGTCTTCCACAAAATTCTGGACTTCTTCTCTCTCATCTTTGGATAAAGAATAAATCTTTCTCTTTTGTGGTTTGAAAATCTCTTTGAGATCTATAGCATGATTCTAAACTTTCCTTGTTAGCATTCTCTCTGACTCCACTTTCCCAAACACCTTCCTTTACTTTAGAAATTTTCTTGGGACCATTTCCTCAATTTTCCTATAGTCCTTTTCGATCTCCTTCTCTCTTCCCTAGTCTTCTTTGTCATCTATTGCCCACCTGACAATTTTCTCTTCTTCTAGAGTTGCTACTCTCTTTTCCTTTTTCTTCTTTTCTTCCTTTTTTGATTTTATCCCACTACACAAGGGTGGATATCTTGTCATCTTAACTTCTCTTGTCTCCCAGTTTATTTCAGGATTATGTGCTGCCAGCCATGGCATTCCCAAGATTATCTTTGTTTTGCCTAAATTACATATACCCATTTTCATTCTTTTTATATAGTTCTTATAATAAATGTTCACCTCTACCTGGTAGGTGATTACTTCTCTGCTATTATTTGTTCCATCTATATTCCTAACTGCTATTGGCCTTTCTAATTTCTGTAGCTTAAATTCATGCCTAGCTGCCATCTTTCTGTCCATAAACATTCCTGTAGCACCACTATCCAAGAGTACTTTTATGGTTATACCTTTATGCATATCCAATGTTTCTACTTCAATATTCAACTATACTTCTCTTAGTATTCAGAAAATCCTCCTAACTTCCCTTCAACTACCCTCCTCTTTTGCTATGCCTTCTGGCTCTCTTGGCTATATGCTGCTTTGCTGCACTTTTCCCTCTATAAGGCATGCTATCTTTTTCTCTACTACTTTTGAACATCCACACCACTTCATTGTTTCCAACTGCCTTCTCGAGATTATCCCTTATCCTCTATTTTTCTCTACATAACATCTCTGCTTTCTATACCTCTCACACACCAAGTATGACACCACTATCTCCTTGGTATACCATCCTAGCTCTAATAGGCATGCCTTATTAGGAATGCTCTTTCCACAGTGCTTCTGCATCTTCTATCGTAAGATATGTACAAGAATTCTTCTCCACTCCTTTTGCTGTGTCTCTTGTAGTATGGCCACATACATCACTCTTTCCTCTCTTGTCTCCTTTCCCTTTTTCCACTCAGGACATTCTTTACACTTGTGTCTCTCTTTTTCACACTTGAAACATTTGACTACCTAGCCCTTCTCTTCCATCTTCTATCTTCTTAGTTCTATCCCACTTTACTACTTAATATCTCAAACTTATTTTTCTCTTCTCTTCTCCTTCTCTATTCTTGTAGTTTCAGGCCAGATACCCAAACTTCTTACAATACTGACAAATTTTTTCTTTGCTTCCTTTTAGTTTTGCCCTTAATTTAGTAAGAGTATGCTTTGTGTTAAGCAAGTTGCTCATGAGAGAGTTATATTGTTATAGAGATATGATGCTATGTCTCTATAATTATATGGAGTGAATGTTGATTCTTGCTAACTACACTATGTCTACTGGGATACAAGATCTTCACTTAGCCAGGTGTCTAATGCCCTACTAACTACTGCCTTAATAATAGGATTATACTATCACCTCAAGGAGAGGATCCCTACTCTAGATAGCCTTTTAGAAGTAACTGTCACTCCTCTACATATATCACTCACAATGGAGCATAGCACAAGGTTTATACTAAGAACAGTACAAGTATCTACTAAACATTGCTTGATTGTGAGATCAAGTCTCAGTGCCAATATCCAAGCTTGGTACTGTACTTCCACCTGCAGTTCCTAACTGACTACAAAGTCCCCTTAAGCCAAGAGCCTAGCTATATATGGAGGTGGCTAGTAATCATGATGGCTACTAGCTAAGAGTTGATAAAGATGAGAGTAAGATTGAGCAAGGTCCAAGGCAGATAGTGCTCTTGAAGTGGAATTGAGTTCTGGTATAGCAACTTAGCCTAGATGACTTAATCACTCTCCAAGTCTGAGTTGACAAGAAGAACTTAATGAAGTTCCTATTAGATTTTCTATACTACTTATACAACTACTACATAATCTGTGTACTACTTTCCCATACTTATCATGTGACATCAATGTGACATAATTGCTGTGACTTCCTGTCATGTGACTGTGACACTTGTGATATGACACTTTCCCACACTTCTTATGTATAGTAAGTTCAAGAGAAAAGAAAAGAAATATAAATAATAACTTAGCCATTTTGCCAAGTCATGATATTTCAGGTCTGTTACTCTATAGAAGGTTGTTTGAGCAACCACTGTGTCTTGTCTTTTGACCAAGTAGGATATATGGTTCCAGTCTCCTCAACAACCCAACTACTTTACTTAGAACTCAGAAAAGTGCCATAAAATGACTCTTGAGCCCTTGAGATAGCAGCAAATGTCAGGATTCTATTGCTTTTTCTCTCAGATTCTCTGAGTGTTATATTGAAAATACAAACTAATGAGACTCAATTAAAAATAAATAAAAAAGAAAACTTTTTCTTCTTTTAGCCTCTCTCATATCTCTTCTCTATAACATTGCCATATGGACATGATAAACATCACCTCTCTGTCCTCTATGCCTACTGGGCATAACCATATGATCTTACTCTACCTCTATACTTCACTTATGCCCAACATTCTCTAACCTTTGGACCAGTTTTCTTCTTCTCTGAATATGATCTAGAAATATATGCAAGTGTATACAAGTATTAACAATATGTTTGTTGTCCAATGGTACATCTGCTTCTTGACTAAGTCTAGCAATAATAGGATCACTAGTTACTGATAAACTTTTGATCTGTCATCTTAGTGTTATATTAGTCTAAGCCTGTTCTAGATTGAAATTATGTTGCATTTCAAAGATGTCCTTGAGTCTCTGAGTTCTAGAGTATTAATATTGATAGTCTGTATCTGAGAAACCTGATGCTAGCTCATCAGTCTTGTTTCCCAAGGTATATGCTATTCTAGTATGTGGCAGCTCAGCAACTACTTGATAGAAGTACCCAATCTTGGGTCTAGATTATGTCTGGGGCTTGTAGGAGGTCTCTAGAGTGGGTTCTAATAGTGAAATCCAGGGATATAATTTGTATTTCATGCTACATGAAAATTCACTAGTAGTATAATTATATAAGAATTAAGGAAGGAGATGAGTGAAAGAGAGCATTTACAATGCATATGAGCTCCTTCAAACTGACTATTATGTTTTTTGGGATGACAAATTTGCCAGCAACATTTCAGGTAACAATGAACAAAATCCTAAGAGACTTAATAAATGAAGAAAAAGTAGCAGCATTTGTAGATAACATATTAGTAGAAGCAGAGACTAAGAGGAGACACAATGAAATAGTAGAAGAAGTATTGAGGAGGCTAGAAGAAAACAACTTGTATGTTAAACCAGAGAAATATGTATAAAAAGTAAGAAAAATCAAATTCCTAGGAGTTGTCATAGAATCTAACAGAATAAAGATGGAAAAGAAAAAAGTAGATAGAGTATTAAGTTGGCTAGAGCTGAAGAACATAAAGGATATCAGGAAATTTCTGGGTCTTGCAAATTACTATAGGAGGTTTATCAAAAATTTTGCACAAATAGCTAGGCTAATAAATATGTTAACAAGAAAGAACATAAAATAGCAGTAAAGAAGCAAGCAGCAGAAGGCATTTGACAAACTCAAATGAGTCTTTACTACCAAACCAGTGTTAGTGGTCCTAGACCTAAACAAAGAGTTTAGGGTAGAGGCAGATATCTTAAACTATGCAACTAGAGAAGTACTGTTAATGAAGTGTTCTAACAAACTGTGGAGACTAATGGCTTTTATTTCAAATTTTCTAAGTAATACAGAAAGAAACTATGAGATACATGATAAGGAAATGCTAACCATAGTCAGATGTTTGGAAGCATAGAGGCACTTCTTAGAGAGAACAATGATTAAGTTCAAGATTTAAATAGATCATAAAAATCTTGAATATTTCATGAAGGTACAGAAATTAAACCATAGACAAGCAAGATGGGCACTATACCTATCAAGGTTTAATTTTGTGTTGAAACATGTTCTAGGAAGTAGGATGGGAAAGGTAGATAGCCTGAGTAGGAGGCCAGACTGGAAAGTAGAGATAGAAAAGAATAATGAGAACAAGATGTTGGTAAAGCCAGAATAGCTAAAAGTTAGAAGCACTGAGGAAGTAAAAGTTATTGTGAAAGGAATAAACTTGCTAAAGAAGGTAAAATGGTCCAAAGTAAAAGACAATGAAGTAGTAAAAGCAGTTGAGGAAATAAAATGAGTAGGAGTAAAAATGTTGAGAGACAAGGAATGGAGAAAAGTGGATAGTATCATGTATAAAGAAGGAAAAGTATATGTGCCAAAAGATGATAAGCTAAGGACAAAAATCATTAGACTGTACCATGATATGCCAGTAGGAGAGCATAGGGGACAACAGAAGATGGTAGAATTGGCCACCAGAAACTTCTGGTGGCTAGAAGTGATAAAAGAGGTGAAAAGATATGTGGAAGGATATAATGCTTGCCAGCAGAATAACAATTACACAAAATAACCAGCAAGAAAACTAATGCCAAATTCAATTCCAGAAAAGCCTTGAACATATATATTGGTAGACTTTATTACAAAGTTACCTTTAGCTTAAGGTTATGATAGTATTCTAGTAGTAGTGGATTAGTTAACAAAAATAGTCTATTTCATACCAACTACAAAGAAGATGTTAGCTGAAAGATTAGCACAGCTATTCAGGGATAATATATGGAAACTACATAGTCTACCTAAGAGCATTATATCAGATAGAGGACCACAATTTATGGCAGGAATAATGCAAGAGTTAAACAGAATGCTAGGAATTGAAAGTAAATTGTTGACAGTATTTTACCCTCAAACAAATTGTAAGGACTTAGTTATAATAACTTAATCCTACTCCTTATCCAAGTTGACAAGGAGAACTCAATAGAGTTCTTATTAGATTTTCTATACTACTTATACAACTATTACATGGTCTGTGCACTACTTTCCTACACTTATCATGTGACCCATTATGTGATGTCATGTGATGTGATACCATGACTTCTTGTCATATAATACTTTCCTACACTCTTTCTTGTGTAGCAAGCCCAAGGTAAAAGAAAAGAAATATAAATAATAACTTAGCCATTTTGCCAAGTCATGACACCACCCCTCTCTTAAGTTTCCTTGTTCTGAGAATTTTGACAACTCATAATATAGATCAACCATGTTGTCCATTTCTTTCTCATTTTCTTTTGTCCAGTCTCTGATTTCTAAGTTTTTCTGCTTGATTTCTTCTTTTTCTTTGATTGTCTCTAAGGTTCATCTTCTTCTTTCCCCTTTCCATTGCTTCCAATTCCATTCTAACCTTTTTCATGTCACAAACTTCATTTGGTCATATCTCCATCAATTCTTCAACAATTCCCATGGTCTCAATGGCATCCAAAAGTCCTTGAAAAGACCTTTTGATTAATACTAGTCACGTCTCAAGGCAATCAGTAATGGCTAAAATATTAAGTAGATCAACTAGTAACCACTATGTTACCATTTATTAAATTGCTAATATCTCAGAAACTGCCACAACCAATGCTTTGGTTCTAGGCTCAGCAGAAGCCTTTCTTATAATGCTCAGAATGAGCCTAGAATGACATTAAGGCAATTAATATTAGTAGAGATATGAAGACCTCAATGTTTGTACATAGACTTTATTAATTACCCATGAATAGTCATCTGTCCTTTTCTTAGAACAAAGGACAGCCTCCATAAGGTTAAGTTATCACATTTTCAAGTACAAAGGCACTACTATATATAGAACAATAGATAGTAACATGTGATGCTCTGTTCTAGTACATAGACTATTACTTTTCTGTATTTAAGAACTTATAGTCTGAGAATTAGACCTCAGACTTAACAACATCTCTTGTCTTTGTCTAAACTTTGCTTATAAGCGTCTTTTGAGTTTACCATTAACCAAATCATAATTAGTAAGTGGTCTTTTGTGATACCCTAATATTCTTTATTATATCTCTTATTTGACCACCCAAATAATTTCTTTGCTGTAAACCTTCCTGATAGTTTTCCCCTTCTAAATGTTCCCTTTTCTTTTTTCTACTTTCTTATATCTTCTATATCTCGCTGATACTCTTTTTTGAATTTTTCAATCACTTTTTTCACATTTTCCAGGCTTTCAGGTATTGGATTCTGCCATAAATCCTTTCTATCATACCAAGTATTTATCTTTTTCTTTTACTCATTGCTTATTTAGGATTCTCTCTACCTCCCACTCCTCTTCTCCTTCAATTATTATAGGAGCTAGTTACTTCTTTCTCTGTCCCTCTACTTGCTCTACATATCTATATATTTTACTAACATTGACTGCCAGTGAAGGGGGCAAAAGGGACTATTAGCCTGGCACAAGCTAAAGATACAGTACCAGGTCCCAATCACATGCTAAAGAGTTTGTGGAGATGAATCAAGAATGAAGGTATTAAAAAGAGAATATAGAAACTTAGTATAATAATTAAGGTAAAAATGTTTGGAAGGATTGTAAGCTCAATCTAGATTTTTCTTGCATGGTGTCTCTAAGGTGTTCACCTTTATACACCATAACAAGCTTACTATCAAAGTAGTTAGTAAACTACTTATGGGCCTTACCATACTCAATCAAGCTCTAATTCGTACCCCCATACCAAACCTTATGAATATGATACAATTTGAGTCAATTATTAGCTAGGCTTTTTAGGCCTACTACTCCATAGAAAATTGTCTGAGCAACCGCTGTGTCTTGTCTCTTGACCAAGTAGGATATAGAGTTCTAGTCTCCTTAACAATCCAACCATTTCACTTAGAACTCAGAAAAGTGCCATAAAATAACTCTTGAGTCCTTGAGATGGCAGCAGGTGTCAAGATTCCCTTGCCTTCCTCTTAGGCTCTCTGAGTGTTATATTAAAAGTACAAACTAATGAGACTCAATTAAAAATAAATAAAAAAGGAAACTTCTTTTTCTTCTAGTCTCTCTCATTTCTCTTCTCCATGACATTGCCATGTGAACATAACAAATGTCACCTCCCTATTCTTCATGTTTACCAGCTATGGCCATGTGTTCCTACTCTATCTCTATACTTCACTCCTGTCCATTATTCCCCAAACTCCAAACTGGCTTTTTTCTACTCCAAATACAGTCTAGAAATACATGACAGTATATGCAAGCATCAGCAATACGATTGTCGTTCAGTAGTACATCTGTTTCTTAACTGAGTCTAGCAGTGATAGGATCACTAGTTACTGATAGACTTTTGATCTGTTATCTGGATGTTATATTAGTCTAAGTCTGCTCTAGATTAAAATTATCTTATATTTCAAAGATATCTCTAAGCCTCTGATTTCTAGAGTTTTAACATTGATAGTCTGTATCTAAGAAACCTGATGCTAGTTTATTAGTCTTGCCTCCCAAGGTATATGCTATTCTAGTATGTGGTAGCTTGGCCACTACCTAATAGAAGTACCCAATCTTGGGTCTAGATTATGTCTGGGACTTATAGGAGATTTCTAGAGTAGGTTGCAATAGTGAAATCTAGGGGTATAATTTGTATTCCATGCTACATTTTTGCAGAAAATTCTCTAGCAGCATAACACTAGGTGTATCCTTACTATACTAGGTAGTTCTAGTTCAATCATGTTTGATAATACAATCTTCTTTATCTTGTAAGACCCAACAAATCTTTTTATCAACTTTTCTATTCTTCTCCCAATTATCTAATACTTTAGATCCTTAGTGCTCAACAGAACTAAGTCTCCTACTTTATAGTTGTCAACCTCTGCTCTTTTCCTATCAGTATATTTCTTCATCTCTTTTTGTGTTTTCCCTAGCATTGCTTTTGTCTTCTCTTAGATCTCTTTTATTTTTGTCACAAATCTTTCTGCTCTCTCATATTTCCTCTTTTTCCTTCCCTCAAATCCTATTCTCAGATCTTGTCCATAATTTGCCTCGAAAGATGACATTCTAGTACTTGAGTGTGCTTTATTGTTATATACAAACTCTACTGTTCCCAACCATTCTGGCTACTATTCTTGCCTATGATCAATAAACATTCTTAAGTATTGTTCCAACTCCTGATCCATTCTTTCTATTTGTTCATCTGTTTGAGAGTAGAATACCGTCAATATCTTACTTTCAATCTCCAACATCCTATTCAACTCCTGCATCAATCCTGCTGCAAACTGCAGTCTTCTATCTGATATGATACTCTCAGGTAAACTGTGCAATTTTCACACATTGTCCCTGAATAACTTGGCTAACCCTTCTGCTAATGTTTTCTCTGTAGTTGGTATAAAATAGACCATTTTTGTTAATCTATCTACTACTACTAAGATAGAGTTGTATCCCTGAGCTAATAGCAACTTTGTAATAAAATCTACTGATATATGTATCCAAGGTTTTTTTGAAATAGAATTGGGCATCAATTTTCTAGCTGGTTGTTCTGTGCAATTTTGTTCTGCTGGCAAGCATTGCATCCTTTTACATATTACTTTATCTCTTTAGTAATTCCTGGCCACCAAAAGTTTTGAGTGACTAGTTCCACTGTTTTCCATTGTCTCCCATGTCCTCCTACTAGTATGTTATGGTGTAACCTAATGATCTCTGCTCTCAATTTGTTGTCTTTAGGTATGTAGACTTTTCCCTCCTTATACATAATGCCATTTCTTTCCACTCTTCATCTCTAAATATCTTTATCCCTGTCCGTTTCATTTCTTCAACAGTTTTTACTACTTTCTCATCTTTCACTTTAGACTGTCTTACTTTTTTGAGTAAGTCTACTCCCTCTACAATGATTTCCACTGTTTCTGTCCTCCTCATTTTCAGCCATTCCAGTTTTACCAATATTTCATTCTCATTATCTCTTTTTACTCCTACCTCCTAGTCCAGTCTCTTGCTTAGACTGTCTGCTTTTCCCATCTTACTCCCTAGAACATGCTTTTAGCCTAAAATTGAACCTAGATAGGTATAAAGTCTATCTTGCTTGTCTCTGGTTTAACTTCTGTGCTTTCATAAAGTATTTAAGATTCTTGTGATCAATCTAAATCTCAAACTTAACTACTGCTCCTTCCAGGAAATGTTTCCACACTTCTAAACATCTGATTACTGCTAGCATTTCTTTGTTATGTATCTTATAGTTCCTTTCTGTATTACTTAGAGATTTTGAAATAAAAGCAACTGGTCTTCACATCTCATCTGAGCACTTCATTGAGAGTACTTCTTCAGTTGCATAATTTAAAGTATCTACTTTAACCCTAAACTCTTTATCTAAGTCTGGTGCTGCTAATACTGGTTTTGTTGTAAAGACCTATTTGAGCTTATCAAATGCTTGTTGTTGCTTTGCTCTCCATTGCCACTTTATGTCCTTTTTTGTTAACATATTCATTGGTCTTGCTACTCAAGTAAAATCTTTGATAAACCTCCTATAATAATTTGCAAGGCCTAAGAATTTTCTGATATCTTTCACATTTTTGAGCTCTAGCTAACTAGGTACTCCTTCTACCTTTTCTTTTTCCATTTCTATCCCATTGGGTCCTATAATGACCCCTAGGAACCCTATCTTCCTTACTTTTCACACATGTCATGACTTGGCAAAACGGCTAAGTCAATATTTATTTCTTTTTCTTTTCTTTTCTTTTATTTTCTGATTATCATTTTTCTTTTTATTTTTATTTTATTTATTTTCTTATCGATAGATACATAAGAGAAAAGTAACTCATAGGAAAGCATGGGATAAAAGGAAGGGTTAGGGTTACTCTTCATATATAAATAATGTATAGAATCCAATGGGAACTCTATCGAGTTCTTTCTGTCAATTGCTAATAAAAGAGCAGTTGGCTTAATTCTGGCTCAGGAGTTGGCTCACTGACAACACACTTTTCTAGTTTGACATATAAGTCATTTTCCTCTAACCTTCTTAATATTTCCTCCACAATTTCATTATATCCTTCCTTAGTTTCTGTCTCTACTAACACATTATCTACAAATGCTGTAACTTTTCCTTTGTTAGTTAGGTCTCTCAAAATTTCATTTATTATCACCTGAAATATAGCTGGTGAGTTTGTCATTCCAAAGAACATCACAGTTAGCTTAAAAGAGCCTATATACGTTATAAATGCTCTCTTTCACTCATCCTCTTCCTTAATTCTTATATTATTGAATCCCTACCTCAGATCCATTTTTGTGAATACTTTCTTGCTACTTATGTTATCTATTAGGTCTGTAATTAGTGGTAGTAGGTAATTGTTTTTCACTGTCTGATCATTCAGATTACAGTAGTCTATTACCATTCTCTTACTTCTATTCTTTTTGCCCACAAAGAATACTGGTGATATCTAAGGTGATTTTGAAGGTCTAATGTAGTCTTTCCTCAATTGGTCTTCCACAAAGTTTTGGACTTTCTCTCTCTCATTTTTGGACAAGGGATAAATCCTTTCTTTCCATAGCTTGAATGTCTCTTTGAGATCTATAGCATGATCCCAAACTTTCCTTGTTGGCATCCTCTTTGACTCCACTTTCCCAAATATCTTCCTCCACTTCAGGAATTTTCTTAGGACTATTTTCTCAATTTTCCTGTGGTCCTCTTCAATTTTCTCCTCTCTTTCCCAGTTCTCTTTATCATCTATTACCTACCTGATGATTTTCTCTTCTTCTAGAGTTGCTACTCTCTTTCCTCTCTTTTTCTTTTCTTTCTTTTTTGATTTTATCCTACTATACAAGGGTGAATATCTCATTATTTTAACTTCTCTAGTCTTCTAGTTTATTTCAGGATTGTGTACTGCCAGCCATGGCATTCCCAAGATTATCTCTGTTTTTTCCAAATCGTATATATCTATCCTCATTCTTTTCATATGGTTTTTATAATAAATATTCACCTCTACCTAGTGAATAATTGCTCCTCCACTATTATTTGTCTCATCTACATTCCTGACTGCTATTGGTCTTTCTAATTTCTGTAGTTTGAACCCATGCCTAGCCATTATCCTCTTGTTCATAAACATCCCTGTGGTACTACTGTCCAAGAGTACTTTTATAGTTATACCTTTATGTGTATCCAACTTTTCTATTCCAATATTCAACCATACTTCTCTTAGCATCTGGAAAGTTCTCTTGACTTCCCTTCAACTATCCTCCTCTCTTGCTATGCCTTCCAGCTCTCTTAGCTGTGCACTGCTTTGCTGTACTTTTCCCTCTATAGAGTATACCGCCCTTTTCTCTACTATCTTTGAACATCTATACTATTTTATTTCTTCCAGCTGCCTTCTCGAAATTACCCCCTATTCTCTATTTTTCTCCACATAATATTTCTGCTTTTCATATCTTTTGCATACCAAGTACGACACTACTACCTCCTTGGTATATTATCCTAACTCTCATAGGCATACCTCATCGAGAATGCCCTCTCTATAGTGCTCTTGTACTTTTTGTTATAAAACATGTACTAGATTTCTCTTTCATCCCTCTCACTGCACTTCTCATAGCTTGATCACACATGCTACTTCTCTTTCCTCAATTCTCCTTAGCTTTTTTTACTGTGCCTTTTGTGACATTGCCACATGGACTGCTATTTTTTCTGCTTCTCCCTTCTTTACCCTTTTCCATAGTGGACACTCCTTACACTTATATTCCTTTTTGCCACATTTAAAACACTCAACTACCTAGCCACTCTCTTCCATTTCTTGCTTTCTTACTTCTACTTCACATCTTATCACTCTACTTACTAGCACTTTAAATTCATTTTGAGGAACCAATTTTCTCTTTTCTCTTCCTTTCTAATTCCTGCAGTTTTGGGCCAGGTGCCCAAACTTTCTACAACTGAAACACAACTTCCCTTTCCTTCCTTCAAGTTCTTTCCTCAGTTTGGTGAGAGAACATTTTTGTTTGAGCATGCTGCTCATCAAGTTATTGTATTGGGTTAGAGATATTATGCTATGCCTCTGGATATAGAAATAATATTAGGTCTTACTATATAAACTATATTTGCTGGGGCACAAGATCTTTACCTAGCCAGAGTTCTACTACCTTACTTACTACTGCCCTAATACTATGGTTAGACTATTACCTCACAGGGAGGATCCTTGATCTAGATAGCTCCTTAAGAGATAACTGTTACTCCTCTGCATATACTTAGTCACAATGGGCCACAGCACGAGGTTTATACCAAGAAAAAAACAAGTATTCTACTAAACACTGCTTGATTGTGAGGTCAGGTGTTATGAACGTCGAGTGGGATTACAATTATTATCAGCCATAGTCTGATAATGAATGGTTAGTAGATGAAATGATGGCAATGCTAGACGAGGACATTATTATGTACTAATGCAAAATAATGTCTGAGGACTCTAGGAGACGATGGACTCACAGAATGGACAGGACTCTTCAGAGAAATCTCAGACTATCTTTCCTTCTATTCTTGAACCTGTGCTAAAATAGGACAACACTAGACTAACCCATTATTAGACACTGACTCGACTTGTTACCCTTACTCACTTCTGTCACTAGACTGTCACTTAACTAGTCACCTATAGTTACAACTAGTGTTACCACATTGTAACATAGTCACAATACCTAGTTAGAATAAATACAGACCAGAAAGAGAAGGGAACAGCAAGTTTTCTCTTTCTGTATTCCCTCTGTAAAATCTTACTCTAAGGAATTGGTACTCTTACTTGTCTTAGGACAATCTCAAGGGTGCTACTCAAAGTCTTGTTGACATTTCTCCTCTGATATAACTTCACTGAAAACCTTAACTGGATCCTTTAAGAAGGAGTGTGAAGATATCAAGTATTAGATATAGGCTTCAAGTTGAAACGCATATTCAACTGTAAGGTCTAGAGTCTTAACATCAGGTCTCAGTGCCAATACCCAAGCTTGGTACTATACTTTCATTTGCAGTCCTTAACTGACTATAAAGTTCCCTTAAGCCAAGAGCTTGGCTATATATAGAGGTGGCTAGTGGTTGTGATGACCACCAGCTGAGAGTTGATAAAGATAAGAGTAAGATTAAGCAAGGTCCAAGGCAGACAGTGCTCTAGAAGTGGAATTGAGTTCTAGTGTAAGGACTTAGTTGTGATAACTTAATCTCACTCCTTATCTAAGTTGACAAGAAGAACTCAATAGAGTTCCTGTTAGATTTTCTATACTACTTATATAACTACTACATGGTCTGTGCACTACTTTCCTACACTCATCATGTGATCCTTCATGTGACATAACACTTTCCTGTACTTCTTCTTGTGTAGTAAGCCTAAGGTAAAAGAAAAGAAAAGAAATATAAATAATGACTTAGCTGTTTTGCTAAGTTATGACACAGATAGACAAACAAAAAGGGTAAATCAGAAGTTAGAATAATACCTAAGAATTTTCATTGACCATAGGCAAGAACAATAGTCAGAATAGTTAGAAACAGTAGAGTTTGCATATAATAATAAAGTGTACTCCATTGCTGTTATGCTGCCAGTAAATTTTCTGCAGAAATATAGCATGGGATACAAATTAAAACCCCTAGATTTCACTATTAGAACCTACTCTAAAGACCTCCTACAAGTCCCAGACATAATCTAGACCCAAGATTAGGTACTTCTATTAGGTAGTTACTAAGCTGCCATATACTAGAATAGCATATACCTTGGTATCACACTATTGATGGGGATCAAAGGGAATTGATCACTATACAAAAGTAATAACAAATGGAAATTTAAAAGATCTCTGAGATGTCTCACAATTGTGTACTAAATAAGTAGGCACTGGAGAGATGATCAAATATAAAAGAGAGCTTAAGAACAAGGGGGATAGAGGGGTGCAACTCAAAAGACTGAAAGAAATGATAATAAAGTGTTTATGAATCTACTTGAGGTAGATCTCATTATAATAGGCTTTCTAAGATGCGCATTCATCTCACATTGTGACACTACTGCCCTTACCTAGTCTAGTAGTCTGGCTCACCATCAATACAGCAGAACTATTTAGAACTCCTGTGCTATCATGTAGGTTCTTCTTCAGCTGACCGTACAACTGGAAGCCAACTCCAATAACACATAGCAAGCTATTAACTCCTAGCATAAGCAAATGCCCAAGTCTGTTAGGGCTCGAATTCCCATCGAGGGAGAGTTTTAGTGGGTTTTTGAAATTAAAAGAGGACTCTTCAGAAAGCTAGAGACTCAGTCACTCAAAATAGCTATTAAGCTCTAGAGCAACAGAAAGGGATGATGATGGGGTATGATGCTTGAGTTCCCCTCTGTGCCCTAGAGTATTTTATTATGATTACAAAGCAAAGAGACAACAAAGAAAGTGAGACAAAGAAAACCTCCAAATTCCTAATTCTAGCAAGGCTGTAATGATGGTACGGCACCTCTCCCAGACACCGACTAACTGCTCTCTGATATTCTAATCCTACTCCGGGAACCCTTCCTCGCACAATAGTTAGCCCTTGGGCACCTCAACAGACCGTAGACAGAGATGACGGTCTTGAGCCGTCTTGTTCTCGTGCGCATTCCCTTTGTCTAATCTCCCTACTACTTCTCTCCTCAGCTTTCCAGTTCTTCCTCTTACCTCTCCTATGCATTCCCACTCTTCTACCCTCCAGTTTCCTCCTACCGCCGTTACGAGGTGACTTCGCGATGGTACGACTCTCTTGATCTTGCTATAATTAGCCATCAGTGATGATGGCCCAAATCTGATTGCAACTCTTCTTTAAATAGGGCCGTCGGCAGCTACGGTATGATGTCGTTCAGATCACGTAGTCTGTTCTAAGTTCGCTTCCGTCCTCGAGAGCACTTCTAGAAGGGAAATCCGTTAGGAATCTGATACGGGGCACCTGGGCAAGTGTCTATGAGGCGTTGTTACGCCGCTAGAGAATTTTCTGTGGAAATGTAGCATGGGATAAAAGTTATAACCCTGGATTTCGCTATTGGAATCCACTCTAGAGACTTCCTACAAGCCCCA
>Ga0153970_1000032_pt1 | contig 19096 bp, 16 predicted proteins | sample TSGA054MetaG_FD_102280 | JGI IMG/M metagenome (GOLD analysis project Ga0153970, IMG submission 102280) | Attine ant fungus gardens microbial communities from Georgia, USA - TSGA054 MetaG | ecosystem: Host-associated > Fungi > Mycelium > Unclassified | place: USA: Georgia, George L Smith State...
AGGTACTTAAACCTTTCTGGGTTCCCTACCTAAGTAGACTTCCAGCTTTTCCCAGTCTGTTGGGCAGATCTGATATTCTGTAGGCTTTCACCTAGATTGTTTCTGTGTCTTCTTGTCTGTTATCTCTTGTCCATTTTTAAAGTCTTTTTGCATCTCTATCTTTTTCTTCATCTTGTCTTTTCATTTTGTTATTGCTTTTCTGTCTCTAGTTTGTCATTCATGGTTCCTTCCATTTCTTTGTGACTTTTTCTTTTTGTGGGTTATCAAATATTCTTTTGTTTCTTGTAGTCTCTATTATTTGTATTGTTTACTATTTCTATATATCTTTTGTTAAGTCATTTTGGTGTTGGTTTATATTGTTGTTGTTGTCTCTCTTGTTCAGGGGTTTTGTTTCTTGAAATCTTGTCTCCTTTGTCTTAGTTGTTGTTTGTCTTCTTTTAGGTCTTTGTTGGGTTGTTTGATTCTGTTTTATTTAGTTATGTGTTTCTTGTTGTTTTTGCTTATATATAGTGCATTTTACTATAGTATGAAACTTCAGTGCAGTTTCTTAGGTCATAAATTAGAGATGTTTGTCATAGGTCATTTGACTGAGTTTAGTGTATGGTTGTCTATTATATAGTTTAGTATACATTGTACATTTGTATGGTCTTTGGTAGGGTCTTTACTCACATTTTCAAGCACTTGGCAAAGTCATAGACTTTGAGCCTAAGGCCTACAACAAGAGGTGCTTGTGGATGTGCCTTCTTCCCCAGGTATATTGGTTACTTTCACATCAATCAGCTCATGACTTGATAAATAAATTTGAAATCAACTTTGGGTTGACTTCAAGGAATCACATGATTTGGTTGAGAAATGACCAGATAGCAAGCCAAACAAAAAGAGATAAGTTTTTGCTAGCTGTTCAAAATATTTACTTGACTTTGTTGACTAGCTGTCAAATTATCATATTGTGGGAGTAACTGCTGGGCTACCTGTGTAGTATCACAAATGGTCACCTACTTATTTATGATTATAAATGCTACAGCTCAAAGGGGCTTAGAAGCAAAGTTTAGATAGTGACAAAAGATGTTGTTAAGTCTGAGGTTTAATCCTCAGACTAGGAGTCCTTATATATAGAAAAGTGATAGTCTGTATACTAGAATAGGTCATCACATGCTACTACCTATTATTCTACATATGGTAGTGCCTTTGTACTAAAAATAGCAATAACTTAACCATATGGAGGCTAATTAAACTATGTGCAAACATTGAGAACTTTATATCTCTACTAATATTAATTGCCTTGAGGTTGTTCTAGGCTCATTCTGAGTGTTATAAAGAGGGCTTCTACTGAGCCCAGAACCAAAGCATTGATCATGGCAGTTTTCAAGATATTGGCAATTTAATAAACAGTACTATAGTAGTTACCTGTTGATCTGCCTGATATCTTGGCCAATACTAATTGCCTCAAAATGTGACTAGTATTGATTAAAAGGTCTTTTTAAGGGCTTTCCATAGCCATTGATACTGTGAGAATCATCAAAGAATTAATGAAGATATGGCCAAATGAAGTTTGTAACATGTAATGTTATAAAAAAAAAGAAAAAGTCAACAGGGAGGATGTGTTTTGGTATTTTCTTATTATTCTTTATTAAACTTGTGTTTAATTAATTATTACTTTTTTGAACTTTGTTACTTTATTTTTTTTACACACACTACTCACTTACTCTTTAACAATTTGTTTATATAACTTTTTCTCTTGAACCTGTTAACCTTCCCACAATATATCAAACAATATATAATAAGCACCAGCTATCTAATCAATAATGCAGTTCTTTTTTAATACTACTATCTCTGCTGTTCTTATTTCTCTGATTTCTAGCTATCTCTACTCTACTATTCAACATCAGAGTTAGTTCTATCACCAACATAGTATAGTAAGCAAAAAAACTATTTATATACTCAGCACTTTCATATTGATCATCAAATAACTCAATAAGGAAATTAGTAGAAAATTCAAAATATTATGTAGTTAGATATAGTAGCAAAGAAAGATAGAAATATAATAAGGAAAAGCACAGTGAGATAGTACACAGAATAGAACTCTGAAAGGCATAATAGAAAAAGAAATAAGGAGGATGTTCAAGATATTGAGAGAAGTGTGACCAAACATTGGAGTAGAGAAAGTAAATACCCATAAAGGGATCACAGTAAAAGCTCTCTTGGACAGTGGTGTAGCAGGGATATTAATGGATAGGAAGATGGCAGCTCAACATGGGTTCAAGCTACAGAGGTAAGATAGACTAATAAAAATAAAAAAATTGTTCATAATTATATACCTCTCAATATAGTTGCTATTTATGATATCTAAGAGCTCTTCTGTTACAGAAACCTAGTTGCAAGTTGGTTTGAATTGAAATAAGGCATATTCTATTATAAACCAATGAGTATATCTAATAAATTACAAAACTTATATACTAAAAAGAATTCCAGAAAGTTCTCAAAACTTTTACTAAAATCATAGCATTGGCTTAATTTCCCAACACTTTCCTTATCTACTCAGCATATTTTATTATTAGGACTTAGAACATAATATAAGAGAATAGATGGTACTTACAAGGTTATAAAAATTCTAGAATTTGACAATTTGTTTGGAAGTATATAGTTGACTTGAAATATGTTCTCTATTAGCTAGTATATGTAATAACAATAGTTTTGGCTAAGAAGTTACAGTTATATTAGCTGAAAATCATTGAAGTAGAGAAAAAGTATATGTATAAGAGACAAGAGTTAACAATGGTATAAAAAATAATAAAGTATATGGAATTGAATTTTGTGAAAGTAGTAAATCTATTGATAAAGTTAATAAAGGAAACAAAAAGTGAGTTTAGTTGGAAAGAAAAACAAAGGCTAACAATAAAAGAGATGAAAAAGAGAGTGTTTACTTAATATACAATAAATGTTTACCTTTTACTACTCTCTCTTTCAAGTGGCCTCTAGTAGAAAGTTAGAATAAATATGATCACTGAAAAAGTCAAACAAAGATAAGAAAATAATGACTTCTAAAAATATCTATATATATATAACAAGTAGTTACCACTGTTCACTAAGTACAAGCTGATAGTCAAACTAATTAAATTTAATCTATATTCCTATTATAACTAGGTAATTGATAACAAATATATCACCAACATTATTAATTATTAATCAATAGCTAATCTTCTCATTACATAATAGTCTAGTCCTGAAATCTCTGAGTTCTTGATAATACTATTGTATACCTTTTCCAACCTTGAGGTTAATTGGTGTCCAAGATTTTCAACATAACTTTGTTGAAGCACCTTAACTAGGATGTTTATTCAATAGATAGGACAAAGATATCAGGAATTATCAAAGGGCAATTTTAGTAACTGTCTAGAGCTATAACTACAAATATACAACATACTTTATCTCTACACAGACTATTTATTTGTATTTAGAACAATTATATATATTTGATCATCAAAACATGCAATTTAGTATAGTATTTGTATTAAGGAGATAACAGGACAATAACAAAGGTGTGTAGTTGAATCTCAACAGTCAACAGGCAAGAGCCTAAAGTCCAAACAAAGTGAGTCATTTATATTAACAACAAAAAAAATTATATACCTGAAGTCCAAATAAAGTAAGTTGAACTTTAGCAAAATAGTGAATATGCTTTTATATCATACAAAAGATTATTGCAATAACTAAAAAAATTTTTTTGTGATGAAATGAAGACAAAATTAAATTAATAACAGTCCTAGCTATTAAGAGAGTTCCAAGCCAGTCTTAAAAATATACCATTCAACACTTCTACTCATTGTGAGACCTTGACAACTCCTAGAGCTTCACAAAATTTTTTCAATGCCTCACAAGAGAGGGCTTTGGTAAGAATGTTAGCAATTATTTAATGAATAGAAATATATTGCAGTTTTATCTCATTTTCCTCAATGCATTCTCAAATAAAATAGAAGCAAATATTAATATGGCTAGAGCTATTGCACCCTGATTATTAGCATGTATGATGGTGGTTTGAGTTTGAGAATAGCCAACTTTTTTAAAAAGCATTCAAAGCCAAATTGCTTTCTTTGTCACATAACAGATACCTGCTTCTTTGAGGACCATGAGATACATTCTCCAATAACATCAAAGACAAAACCTCCCACTAAATGCTTTGCATTAATATTACTAGCCTAATTTGAGTTAGTTTAACTAACAATATCAATAGCTCCTTTCCCATGATACTCTAAAGATAGTAAAGAATATATTTTGTAACTTTAAGATAAGAAATACTAGGATTTCTACTAAATTGAGCAATGAGGTTAACAGAGAATTAAATATCTAGATGAGTTTGAGTGGTATATAGCAATGATCCAACTAGGAATAGATAATGAATGCCCTTAGAGAAACTTGAATACTCATTCTGTTCTGTTTTAGAAAAAAGAAATTGAGATATAGATAGACTATGTTTGATAGTCAAAGGGGTTGAGACAGACTTTGCATCACTCATTCCAAACCTTGTGAGAACTTGAGTGATGTAAGCAGACTAATTATGATAGATAAGGTCATTGGGGTGATCTCAAGTGACTAGAATATCAAGAATAAACTTTAATTTACCCAGGTCTGTTATTTCAAAATCCTTTGATAAGTTTTGCTTGAACAAAGCAATTCCAGGGATCTCTTTTTCAGCAATAGCCATATTGTCAACATAGATCAAGACTATTAAGACAATCTTGTTATGTTCCTAGAGGACATAGAGATAGTTGTTAGCCATTGCACAAGTAAAGCCTAGCTTAGTCATTACCTGATGTAAGTGCTTCTTCCACTGTCAACCTGCTTGTTTCAAATCATATAATGCCTTTCTTAGCTTCCAAAATCTTTGGCTATTCCTATACTTCTCAGCAAGTCCATTAGGTACTTTTATATAAATTTCTTCATCTAGATCTTCTTATAAGATATACTTCTATAATGTCAACTTGATGAAGTTCAAGATCTAGAAAGGCAGTAAGTGCAAAAAAAATTTGTAATGCCATGGATTTTGCTATTGATGAGAATGTCTTTATAAAGTTTAGACCTAGCACCTACAAGAAACCTTGAGCAACAATTCAAGCCTTGAATTTTAGATAGTTCCTATGACCATCTAGTCTAGTATGTATGCGAGACTGATATGGGAAGATGGCACTAATAAATCATGTACCTAAGTGTTCCCACACCCTCTCTTTTCACTCAAAAATGCAAACAAATTCAGGAAAAATTCAAATAAATTGGAACAGGCAGTGAGCAAAGTGAGCTGACTATGGCCTTATTGTTGTAGGAAGGGAGCAGAGCGACCTGACTTACAACAGTGTAAATTACCAGTGAAGGAAAAGAGCATAGCAACCTAACATACAATATTGCTCACTGTATCGCAGACTGTTGTTGGAAGGGAGCAAAGCGACCTGATCAACAATACTATCTATAGCTGCACAGACCGTTGTTGGAAGGGAGCAAAGCAACCTGATAGACAACACTACTTACTATTACACAGAATTTTGTAGAAAGAGAGCATAGCGGACTAACTTCAGCACAAACTTAATTAGTAGAGGGTTTAAGAAGGGCTAGAGGCCTAGATGAAAACCTTGTCTAGTATGTATGTGAGACCGGTGTGGGAAGATGGCTGCTGACTTAGAACTGACCAAGCAGCTTTCTTCACACACTCTCTTGAAAAATTTCATAAAATTCAAATAAATTCAGTAAAAATTCAAATAAATTGGGAAAAATTGGAATAAATTAGAGTAGGCAGTGAGCAAAGTGAGCTGACTCTGGCATTACTGTTGTAGGAAGGGAGCAGAGCAACCTGATGTACAATAGTGCAAACTATTAGTGTAGGAAGAGAGCAGAGCAACCTGACATACAATAAATATTGCTCACTATGTCGCAGACTATTGTTGGAAAGGAGTAAAGCAACCTGATCAACAACACTATCTGTAGCTGTACAGACTATTGTTGGAAGGGAGCAAAGCAACCTGATAGATAATACTACTTAATATCACATAGACCATTGTAGGAAGGGAGCATAGCGGACTGACTCCAGCACAAACTTAATTAGTAGAGGGTTTAAGAAGGGCTAGAGGCCCAGATAAAAACCTTGTCTAGTCTAGTATGTATGCAAGACTAATGTGGGAATCTGGCTGCTGACTCAGAATTGACCAAGCAACTTTGTCACATGACCTTGCTTTTTACTCAAAAATTCTACAAAATTCTACAAAATTTAGAAGAAATTCAAATAAATTAGGAAAAATTAGAATAAAATTGGAATAGGCAGTGAGCAAAGCAAGCTGACTATGGCCTTACTATTGTAGGAAGGTAGCAGAGTGACCTGACTTACAACAGTACAAATTACCAGTAAAGAAAGGAAGCATAGCAACCTAACACACAATAGTGCAAATTAATAGTGAAGGAAGAGAGCACAGCAACCTGATGGACAACACTATCTGCTACTACACAGACTGTTGTAGGAAGAGAGCATAGTAGACTGACTTTAACACAAACTTAATAATGTAGAATTAGTAGAGGATTCAAGAAGAGCCAGAGGCCCAGATGAAAACCTTGTCTAGTCTAATATGTATGCTGTACCAAACGTGAGATGATGGCACTTTCTAATTAATTATGTAAAAATTAGGTAAGTATTTGTCAGTTTTAGCTAAGAATTGGTCATCAAATTTCTTCACATATTCTCTCTTTTCACTCAAAAATTCTATAAGATTTAAATAAATTAGGAGAAATTAGAGGAAAATTGAAATAGGCAGTGAGCAAAGCAAGCTGACTGTGGCCTTACTATTGTAGGAAGGAAGCAGAGCAACCTGACTTACAACAGTGTAAACTACTAGTATAGGAAGAGAGCAGAGTGACCTGACATACAATATTGCTTACTGTAACATAGACTGTTGTTAAAAGAGAGTAAAGCAACCTGATAGATGACACTACTCACTGTGACACAGACCGTTGTTGGAAGGGAGAAAAGTGACCTGATAGACAATACTACTTACTGTGATATAAACTGTTGTGAAAAGGGAACAAAGTGATGAAGAGGCTATTATTGCTAGGAGTTTTCCTGTTTTTTTTTAAATAGAAGTTTTCCCAACTACTATCTAAGTAGCAGTGAAGATAAAAGTTTAAATAAAGATATAATGTGTGATCTCCTAAGAAAAGTATCCTAGTTGACACTGTGTATCAGTACAGTGTCCCTTGTGCAAATTCATAGGGAAATGAATTCAGAAGTTGAAGGTAAAAAGAAGTTGTAAAATTAAAGTTCTGCTAATATACCATGGTAGTAGTGATGTTCTAAATTTGATTCTCAATTCTAGACTACTGTCTTGGCTCTGTGCCTGAGTTCTGCCTGCCTGGTGTTACCCTAACACCCTGTTTCAAAGTTGTTCTCATAGTAGTACTCTCTGGCTATGTGATCAGACTATCCTCACAATAGTACTCTTGACTATGTGATCAGATATGAGACTTTGAATCCTCCTTGTATAACTCAACTTCCTAGCAATGCTAAACTTTATCTTAGAGCTCCTATAATATTGCCCCTACAGCTAAGTCACTTGTTCTATAGTCTCTTTGGTTTGACTCAGTCTTGAGTCGAAGCAACTTAATCACTGATCTGATCACTCTAAAAATAGATTTCCACTTTTGAAAACCCAAATAGAGGAAAGAGATGACTGAGATTGCTTGCTCTCTTTCTACTAAGTTATTATAGGTTTAGAGAAATACAAAAGAAATATACAAAAAAATAGAGAAAATAATAAACCCAGTCATAATCTATTATTACAATGATTGTTCTAGTAGTAATAGGGAATCCCATACCTTCTTGTCCTTTTTTGATTATTTTCTATTAGTTTTGCTAGGTCCGTTCTACCCTTGCTAAGTTACCAGGTTTCCTACTACTAATCCCACAGTGATCGCTCTTTGTTACTCCTTTATTTTTGATTATAATAGATTAGTTTTGATGCACTCCTATTCTTAGACATTACTGATTGAGTGATGTTGCAGCTATTCTTATCTCTTGCCAGGCCACTAGTCCTGTTCCTTTGATGGGCATCTCTCTAAACTTTTTCACATGAGGCTTCCTTTCCCTAACTAAGCTACTTTTCTTGGCTATGACACCATGGGGCTACAGGCTCAACTCCACTAGTTCTTGAATGATTGGCCTGTTAGTGGTGGCAACCTTATGTTCCCAGGTATACTGTTATATAGTTAGGTAGCTAGCTTTTGGTAGTGAAGTCCTTTGTGTCTTTCCTATTACTTAGTAGATAATTCTATCTTAGTTCTGCTTCTTGGGGTGTGAATTTGCAAAATTTGGTTAATTTTAGGCCTAAATATATTTCAGGCTTTATAGCAGACTGACTTCAACACAATCTTAATAACGTAGAATTAGTAGAGGGTTTTAGATAGACTAGAGGCCCAAATGAAAACCTCGTCTAACTTCTCCTTGAATACAATGCAATTATCAATAGCCTTTTTGTTATTAGGTAAGCATTCAGCCCACTTACTTTGGCTTTGACTAATTGATTAAATTTGGAGTTGATAGTTTTTTCCTATTGTTTTGAGTAAGATAATAGTAGAGCTTCCTTTGATGTTCTTGGTTCAGAAGTCATGGCAACAAAGGCAAATACAGTATTACTAAGGTAAGCAGATTGATCTTCATTATAAAACTTGGCAGGTAGTTGACAATTTTGACTCAAAGGCTTTTTTTGGGTAGATTTTGTCACTTAGAGACCTTCTTTGGTGTAGAAAAAGGTGATAATAACTCTTTGAAAGGCTTAGGGGGGGAGTAGATGGATGACTTTCAGGTAAGTGTACCTTAGTTAGATCAGGGGTTGAAACTAATAGAGTGATGCTGTCTGTTAATATTACATTATTGACAAGCTTGTTAATATTCTCTGAAAGGGGTGGTATATTGTCAATAATAGCTAGATTGCTTGGTGAGGAGTCTTCAATGAAATCAATATCATGGGAGCTAATTGATTTTCCAGGAGTCTTGAGATTCTCAAGACAATATCCCTTTGACTCATCTGTTTACTACCTAAGTGTCATATTCCAGAAATATGATAATTATGTAATTCTTTCTCCTAATAATTCCCCTAAAATTAATAATAGTAAGATAGCGTAGTAGACTACTCTCCTCCTATTACACACATACTATAAGTACTGAGTAGTTACAGTGTAATTCCTTAGTCTGTAAATTAACATCATCTGGTCCTAAGCCCATCTTGTTCATTCGGACTCTTTCACTTGACTCTCTGAGGACCTCTGTTTTGGCGACTTCCTCCACTCCGAAATATGCGACCAACCTCACGACCGGAGACTGGGGCGCAACACATAAGTTGAAGCCAAGGTTGTTCAATAAGTCGCTCTCTGCCCTGACATTCTTGTCCCACCGCCGGAGCCTCCTTTTCTCTTATCGCTAAGTACCTTCCCTCCAACATTGTATCTTACTCCGGAACGGAGTGTAGTTTCTATCTATTATCCTTCACTTCCATTCCTCCGGATTCCGTCCTTGACAGAATTTACAGACTCACACCAGTTCCTGTCATATTAAACTCTGATGTCTCGCCAGTCTGCAGCTTCCTCTTCCAGAAGTAATTCCATTTCTCTCGCTGACTGAACTATTGGTCGCTTCACTTCCGGCCTCCCAAGGAGGTCGATACATCTCCAATCGGGGACACCTCGCACCCCTGTGCGACCCCGCTCATCCCCACTTCCAGTGGAACCTTCGGAATTCCACGGTATGGATCCCTCCACTGTTCCTCATGTCGACGACGACCTGGACTGGGTTGACGCCCCTATACCTGTTCCTACTCCTGTGTTCCAAACTCCACCTGTTGCTGACTGCAGCCCCGTTAACAATCAGCTAGCCGAGGCCCTCTGACAACTATCGGAAAACCTTAACAGAGGATCAGCACCAAAGCCTCACCAATCGAAGGCCCGCATTCTGGATATCTTTGATGGCTCCGATCCTCACAAACTCAACCACTTCCTATTCCAATGCTGACTCTTTTTCTGTGCCAACCCTCCGCAGTTCTCCACTGATGAAGAAAAAATCAATTTTGCGTTGACCTATCTCTCCGGTGTAGCACAAGATTGGTTCAAAGTCACATTACAACAGGAAGACCTCGGCTACATGCAACTCTGGCTCTCTACCTGGAACCTCTTTGTGGACGAACTCCAGGTCCATTTCGGATTTTCGGACCCAGTAGGGGATGCTGCCAATCTCATCAACAATCTCCATATGAAGCCAGGAGACAAAATTGCCACTTATAACGTGGAATTCATGTGGTACACAGCACAGCTAAACTAGGGTGATTCAGTCCTATGCCATCGTTTCTACCAGGGGTTACCAAATCGCCTCCAGGATTCGATAGCAAACTGGGAACAAGGCAAACCCAATTCCTTCTAGGCCATGTATCAACTGGCAATCACTTTTGACAATTGCTATTGGGAACAAAATCGCGAACGAGATTGTCTCTGGAATACGGAGAAGGACGCAGCAGACAGCCATAACCGAAAACAAGGAAGAATGGCTCAGTTCTCTGCCTTCTCACAAAACTCTGCTCCATCTTGCCCCCAATTATCCACAACTCTACCACAGACTATACCTTCTCGGAGCTCCCTAAAACCCCCCAGAGCATCATCTTCTATTGCCAAATTGCCATCCCTGTCCACTCTGCATGTTGACCTCTCCGACAAATTAGGCAGAGACGGAAAGCTAAACGATAATGAGCGCAAGTGCCGTATCGACAACAACCTCTGCCTATACTGTAGATCGAAGGACCACAAGGTAGACGGATGCCCTAGGAAACAACCGGTAAAGGCATGCCTAACCACTCTGGAGGAACAAGAGACTCCGCTCTCCGAGAACCTCTCAGAAAACTAGAGCGCGGCTCCCAAGACTCAGCACAAACTAGGAGTCGCATTGAACTTGTTTGTGCAACTACGAGCCCAATGTGTCTCAACGCGTCCACTCTTTCCAATCCGAACTCTCTCTGTATACCCCTCATCTCTCCCCTGGTGGGTACTTTGGACCATCTCCAGCCTATACCCATCCGAATGCTGGTAGACTCCAGATCTACGCACTGTTTCTTGGACTCTGCTTTTGCTCGTGGACATTCTCTGCCTACTACTCCTACTCCTCCTGTGGAACTACGCTTGTTTGATGGAACCTCGAATAATATTATCTCTGAGGTAGTATCGTTGCCTGTAAAATTTCCTTCCAGTGAATGCATGACTCTTGACTTCTACATCACCCCGCTTGATTCTTGCTGTTCGCTGGTATTAGGTCACTCTTGGCTCACCCGCTACAATCTGTTGATTGACTGGGTTTCCAGGTCAATATCCTTTTGACCACCATCTGTACTCCAAAATCCGGCTTCTGTTCCTTCTGTTGAAACCTTGGTAAATCCTCCGTTCTCTCCAGCAGAAAACCCTCTGTAGTTCACCCCATCTGAGACACTTCCATCTAACTCCAAGTGACCTCATATCGCGATTATCAGTGTGCCAGCCCTACTCCGGGCATCGCACCTTTCAGGCTCAAAAACATTCTCCCTCCAATTCCGTTCCACATTACAGGCCAAATCCACCACCATCTCCAAGAAAATTGACCTCTCTGCCATTCCGGAAGAATACCATGAGTATGCAGATGTTTTTAGCAAGTCCAAAGCAGAAACACTCATCCCCTACCATCCTTACGACCTCCAAATCGACTTAGAAAAAGATTCCCACCCTCCGGTAGGAACCATCTACTCGTTATCCAAATTCGAACAGGAAGCGCTGAAAGAATTCATCAATGAAAACCTTACCAATGGATTCATACACTCAACGTCTTTACCTCACGGAGCTCTGGTCCTGTTCATGAAAAAGAAAGACGGTTCCCTCCGGCTCTGCATAGATTTTTGTGGTCTCAACAAGATCACAAAGAAGGATCGATACCCACTTCCTCTCATTTCCGACCTCTTAGATTCCCCCCACAAAGCTCGCATGTACACCAAGATCGACCTCTGGCATGCATACCATTTGGTCCGCATTGCTAAAGGAGACGAATGGAAGACCACCTTCCAGACTCGCTATGGTGCCTTCGAATGGTCAGTAATGCCGTTCAGACTAACTAACGCTCCAGCCGCATTCCAGCACTTTATGAACGACTTGTTCTCCGATCTCCTAGATGTGTGCATAGTAGTCTAATTGGACGACATCTTAATTTACTCCGACGACATCACACAACACCGGGAGCATGTCAAAGAGGTATTGAAAAGACTCCGAAAAGCAGGATTGTATGCAAAAGCAGAGAAATGCGAGTTCCACTTGGATTCCATCGAGTATCTAGGCTATGTCCTATCTCCATCGGGTTTGACCATGTCTGATGCTAAAGTAAAAACAATTCAGGAGTGGCCGGAACCAAAGAAAGTAAAAGACATTCAGTCCTTCTTAGAATTTGCCAACTTCTACAGACGTTTCATTTTCAACTATTCCGACATAGTCATTCCGCTCACTCGTCTTACTAGAAAAGACGCTTCTTGGAATTTTGATGAAAATTGTAAAAAAGCATTCAACACCCTGAAACAAGCCTTCACCTCTGCCCCTATCCTTATGCATTGGGTTCCAGATGCACAACTCGTCGTGGAAACCGATGCCTCAGACTATGCTCTCACTGCTATTCTCTCCATTGTGACAAAAGATAATGAGATCTACCCTGTAGCCTTCCACTCCAGAACGTTCTCCGCTCCGGAACTCAACTACGACATCCATGACAAAGAATTACTGGCAATATTCAAAAGCCTTCAAAATCTGGCAACACTATTTAGAGGGGTCTGCCTTACCAATTGACGTCATAACGGACCACAAGAACTTAGAATATTTTTCGACAACCAAAATTCTAACACGCTGACAAGCAAGATGGTCAGAGTACCTCTCTCAATTCAACCTCGTAATTCGTTTCTGTCCCGGATGTCTTGGTACCAAACCAGATGCCTTAACTAGACAATGGGACGTCTACCCAAAAAGGGAAGATAATGGCTACGCTTCAGTAAACCCTCATAACTTTCGTCCAGTTTTCACTCATGAACAAATCGCAGCATCTCTCCAAGCAACTATCCTCATCCCTCCAACACTTTGCGCAGCCATGATATTGGATCAAAACCAACTCCACTCAGATATCCTGGCAACACTTCTCTCCGACTTCTCCATCTCAACCCACTTATCCCATCCGGAAGGACGTTGGTCCAAAGACGACGCAGGTTTCCTCAGATTTGACGATAGGATGTACGTTCCGGATAACTCCAACTTATGTCTCTGAGTTCTCCAGTATCACCATGACTATGTCCTAGCAGGACACCTGGGACAGAACAAGACACTAGAACTTATCTGGAGACATTATATCTGGCCAACCATCCGCAACAACGTACAAAAGTTCTGTAGGTCTTGCGTTACCTGTATGCGATCCAAACCACAGCGTCACAGATCATACAGATCCCTCCAACAACTTCCTATCCCAGAACGTCCTTGGAATTCAATTTCTATGGACTTCATTGAGAAACTCCCTTCCTCCTCTAGCTTTGACACCATCCTAGTTATAGTAGATCGACTGTTGAAACAAGCCATATTCATTCCTACCCACGACACCATCACTTCAGCAGAGCTAGCACGTCTTTTCGTTACCCATGTCTTTTCAAAGCACGAAGTCCCATCTCATGTTATATCCGACCGCAGCTCCGAGTTTGTCTCCCACTTCTTCCGCTCCCTAGGTACCGCCCTGGATATGAGGCTGCACTTTACCAGTGGATATCATCTGGAGGCAAACAGTTAAGCAAAACAGACCAACCAGACATTAGAACAATATCTCCGTGTATATTGCAACTACCAGCAGGACAACTGGTTGGAACTACTGCCCCTGGCTGAATTTGCATACAATAACGCTCCTAGTGCTACCACTGGTGTCTCTCCATTCTTCGCCAACAAAAGGTACTACCCTAACCTCTTAGTATACCCAGAACGAGATATAGCTTCCTCTCGAGCCTGTGACTTTGTAATTGATCTTGATGAACTACAAAGCACACTCAAAACGGAGATCGCTAATGCCCAAAGACAATATAAACCCTCCGCCGACTCTTGTCGACAACAACCACCGGACTTCCAAGCCGGGCAATCAGTATTTGTCAAATCACAGTATTTCCGTACAACGCGTCTATCGAAAAAACTCTCCGAAAAGTACCTCGGACCATATGAGATAATTGCTCAGCTGAGTCCGCAATTGTTCACACTCCGTCTCCCAGATACAATGAGGGCCATTCACCCCATGTTCCATGTCTCTATGCTCGAACCAGCCACACCCAACACCTTCCAACAACGTTCTGAACCTCTGCCAGCACCCGTAATCATTGACAGAGAACCAGGATATAAAATCTCCAAAATAGTCGGCTCCAAGATTGACCACCAGAGGGCATGCAAACTGCTCTACAAAGTTATATGGTTGGGATATGAGGACACTGACAACGACTCCGAATGGTTACCAGTAGTCGAACTGGAACACGCCAAAGAACTAGTAAACAATTTCCATCTCAAGTACCCCGCTAAACTGGAACCATTATGACCCTAATGCCATCATCTCACTTCCTCGACTCCGTTTCCTTCAAAATCACTCCAATTCAAAAAAAAAAATCTTTCCTTGAGTACTTGTACACATTCCAGAGTGCAGTTTCCTTTGCGCTGAATTGCTTACTTGTATTCCACTCCGCAGTTTCCGTTGCCATCCGGTACTTGTATTCAAAAGCAGTCTCTGTTGCAGAACTTGGGTACTTGTAATTCTCCGCAGGTTCCCTTGCAGTTGTTGACTACTTGTATTTTGTTTCATCATTGTCACTACTCACACCCATTTTCTACTCACAGGAAAAAGATAAATGAAATTCAAAAAATTAATCAAACAAAACTACAAGTTTCTGATGCCGACAGAGTATGCAACCGGAGAAAATTGACTACTTCCCTCTTCTATACCCTGCATCCCGTTGTCCTCTTCTTGCTCCCCGACTTCCAATTCCTTCTCCTTGTTCTCTCCATCTAATCTCCCCTCCCTTTGTTTTCCTTTTTCCTTAACCCCTGGTACTTCTGTAATTTCTCCCTCGGACTCCGGCCATGATAATAACTCCTCATCGGAGTCCAGACTCTCGATACCCACCAATCTCTCCAGTGCCACCGCAATTCTCCACATGTCTTTTCTCAAACCCTGCAGCTTGCTTAGACCGTCCAGCTTCCTCAGAACCTCTGTTTTCCATTCCGCGTCTGTTTGTTGCTTCGTTTTCCTCGCTTTTGATCTCCTGGCCACCTCCGCCTTGGCTTTTGCTTGTGCCCTTTCGGCGTCGAAAGGCTTACAAGTGGCCTTGGCCTTGGCGTAGGGGGTGCAAGATGTTGCATGACTAAAAAGGAAGGACTTAGCAAAAATTAACAATTCAGGCCAATTACTTACAGCAGATTTTGAGGAATACAGAGTATTCCAAAATCTGCGCATCTTTCGCGCGGACTTCCTCCACCAACAACTGGTAACCCCATTTTCCTGGCCACCTCCTCACGTCGTTGGCAGGCCTCCGGAGTTTCTTGAGGCAGGTACCAGACACGTTGCCTCTTGGTCAGAGGTGGATAATCGAGGAGGTTCATCTCCTCATCGGAAGGAGGAAATGACGGTGGATGGAATGTTTTCATCCAGTTTTTTCGCCGTTGCTGTTCAACGGTGGTGACGCGATCCGCCTCTAGACGATGTGCCAGATCCCTCTGGTGTTGTTCCTCCCTGTACCGAGATTCCTCTTCTTCCTGTTTTCTTCGAGCTTCTTCCTCCAACCTTTTCCGCTCTTTGAGTTTTGCCTTTTTTCGGACTTGATGCTCAAGCCAGTCTTTTTGCTCCTGCTCTCGGAGCAGGGCCTCTGCCTCAGCACATCTTTTAGCCAAGTTGGCCTCATAGCGCTCATTGTCAGAGTCAGAAATGTTACCAGTTGAGGACATGATGGTAGATTTTCAGGATTAAAAGTCTGCAAAGGAAGACTTTTATAACCGGAGTCAGGTGATAATTATATTGCTTATGCACAGAAGCTTCGAGGGCTCAGCCTTAAAGGGGGGGTACTGTCATATTCTGGAAATATGATAATTATGTAATTCTTTCTCCTAATAATTCCCCTAAAATTAATAATAGTAAGATAGCATAGTAGACTACTCTCCTCCTATTACACACATACTATAAGTACTGAGTAGTTACAGTGTAATTCCTCAGTCTGTAAATTAACATCATCTGGTCCTAAGCCCATCTTGTTCATTCGGACTCTTTCACTTGACTCTCTGAGGACCTCTGTTTTGGCGACTTCTTCCACTCTGAAATATGCGACCAACCTCACGACCGGAGACCGGGGCGCAACACATAAGTTGAAGCCAAGGTTGTTCAATAAGTCGCTCTCTGCCCCGACATTCTTGTCCCACCGCCGGAGCCTCCTTTTCTCTTATCGCTAAGTACCTTCCCTCCGACATTGTATCTTACTCTGGAACGGAGTGTAGTTTCTATCTATTATTCTTTACTTCTGTTCCTCTGGATTCCGTCCTTGACACTAAGTATCTAAACCTTCACTGCTTGAGATTGTAGCTTCTTATCATATACTAGCTTTTGTTATGACTTGGCAAAATGGCTAAGTCATTATTGAATATTTCTTTTCCTTTTCTTTTCTTTTATTACTAAGGTGGAGCATGGGAAAATATCAAATGACAAGTCACAGAGTCACAGAAATGGTCATGTCACAGCATGTGACAAAGAAGTCAGCTGATGGGCATGAGGACTGTGGGAGACAAGATGCATAGCCACAATAGTAATTGTATATATAGTGTAGCAAATCTAATGGGGACTCTATCGAGTTCTCTTTGTCAATTGCTAAACAAAGAGTAGTTGTTTAATTCCAGCTTGGAGTTTAGCTTTCTTATAGCTTTGGTACATGAGCCTATCCAATTGATCTAAAAATTTGTAGGTGGGATATATCTAGCTTTTGTTCTGTCTAAGCTTCATAAAAAACCATAGAATTCAACCTAGAGGAGAGTAATAAGCTCCAAATATGGATAGTATATAGGAATACTTCTCCTTAGTATCTCAGACTTAAACTAGCAGAATACAACATGCATCTAACCATCTCAAAGATAATGACAATAGCTCTTTCAGTAATACTATTTTGCTAAGGAAGGTAAGGTAGTGTTATTTCATGAATAATTCCATTTCATTAACAAAACTCATTTATAGATGAGTTAATGAACTCTGAATTGTTATCACTTTGCAACCTTTTGATCTTGAGCCCAGATTGACATTCTAACATAGCAATCATATCTCTAACAGTACCTCTGGCTTCCTCCTTTGACTTCAAGAGACATCCAACAGGATATCAACAACTGACTTCAATGACAACAAGGGCATAGACATAGCTATTCCAAGTAAATACTGATATTGGACCTATTAAATCCATAACAACTAATTCCATCTTGCTATACTTTGTCTTGCTAATGCCTTGCATTAGTTTTCAGTGAGATTTCCCATAAGCACATCCAGTACAAACATGATCATAATCATTAGGTGCCTTGAGATCAATCCATTGACAAAGCCTTTCCATTCTATTAAGTCAATTATTCTAGGACCAATATGTCCTATTCAACAATGCTAGAGTCTCATTGATCCTTCATAGACAGAAAAAGCAGTATGATTGGTATCTTTAGTACAAGACATGAAGTACAGGAAACTACCAGTATTTTTGAGAACAGCATGGAATAATTCTTGATCACCTATAGAGATGACAATTCCATTACCTTAACTAGAGTAGGAGGCCCCTTTATGTTGTAAAACATCTAAGCTGACTAAATTTGCACCTAGAAAAGGGACATATAGAACATTTTGAAGTGTAACCAGAGTAATTTTACCAAATAGAAGCTTGGCACAAAAGGAGACTGATCCATAGCCAACAATAGGTATGTGATTAAGACTACTAATGGTTACTAACTAACTATTATGGGCCTCAGTATAGCTGATAAAACAATCTTACTCTGAGAATATATGAGATAATGTTCTACTATTAAGAAAGAGACCTCATAAACCCAAACTAGTATTGTTCATCACTATCCATACCATTTTACATTCTCTATTATCTTCCATTGATTGAAATGATTTTATAACCAGATTTGCTAATCTACCTCCACTATCTCCACTTAAACTACCTTTTTTTTTTCCTTTTTGAGGACACATTAGACACCAATGACCTTTCTGACCATAGGTGTGACATATATCATCAGGTCTTGGGCTAGAGGTCTTCTTTTTGAACTTTTTCTTCTTCTCAACAGTGTTTCCATAATTTGAAGCTTCTTGTGATTTAGCAACTAGTGCCAGATGCTCAGTCTTCTTCTTGTTTTGAGTCATGTGATCATATAGGCTATTCAAGCTCATTATTGCTTGAGATAAGGTAAGGCTTGATTCTTTTTTTGATAAGAGATGTCTTGAGAACATTCTACTCAATATTGTTGTTGAGAAGTGAGCAAAAAATAGCATAGGCAAGCATTATATCATCTATAGTACCTTTTTCTTTGACAATCCAACAACAAATATCAATCATCTTTCTAATGTGGTCAGGCATAGGGGTAACACTATCCCAATTCATGCTCCAGATCTCCTTCACAAGTATGTAAACATTAAGGCTTTGTTGGTCTTTGACATTGATCTAATGAAGAGTATTCCAGATCTCCTTTGAAGTAGATAAGTTTGTGACATAATCAGATTGAGTGGAATCTATAGAACCACTTAGCAATCACTTGGTGGTATTATCTATTCACAACCAGGTTTTGTACTGCTCTCTGTTCTCTTTCCAGCTCTTGTATTCCATTGATATTCTATCAGATAAAGGGGGAGTAGATTTGACAATTACAGGCATATCTTCTTCACCAGTAATATATAGCCATAAAAATCATGATTGAAGAGCAGACTTCATGCTAGCAGCCCAAGAGTCATAATTTGAGCCATTGAGTTTGGGAAAATGGAGAGTATTGGACATGTTGATGTTAG
>Ga0153970_1000046_pt1 | contig 17761 bp, 14 predicted proteins | sample TSGA054MetaG_FD_102280 | JGI IMG/M metagenome (GOLD analysis project Ga0153970, IMG submission 102280) | Attine ant fungus gardens microbial communities from Georgia, USA - TSGA054 MetaG | ecosystem: Host-associated > Fungi > Mycelium > Unclassified | place: USA: Georgia, George L Smith State...
TAGTCTGAGGATTAGACCTCAGACTTAACAACATCTTTTGTCACTTGTCTAACTTCACATTTTTGAACTCTTTAAAGTATCAAAGCACCCATCACAAATAGTAAGTAACCATTTGTGATACAGAGATCATTAGGTTATACCATAACATACTAGTAAGAAGACATGGAAGACAATGAAAAACAGTGGAACTGGTCACTCAAAACTTTTGGTGACCAGGAATTACTAAAGAAGTAAAGCAATACATACAGGGGTATAATGCTTGCCAGCAGAATAAAAATTGCACAGAACAACCAGCTAGAAAATTGATGCCCAATTCTATCCCAGAAAAACCTTGGATGCATATATCAGCAAATTTTATTACAAAATTGCCATTAGCTTAGGAATACAACTCTATCTTAGTAGTAGTAGACAGATTAACAAAAATGGTTCATTTTATACCAATTACAGAGAAAACATTAGCAGAAGGGTTAGCCAGGTTATTCAGGAACAATGTGTAGAAATTGCATGGTTTACCTGAGAGTATTATATTAGACAAGGGACCACAGTTTGCAGCAGGATTAATGTAGGAGTTGAATAGGATGTTAGGAATTGAAAGTAAGATATTGACAGCATTCTACCCTTAGACAGATGGACAAATAGAGAAGGTCAACTAGGAGTTGGAGCAGTACTTAAGAATGTTTATCAATCATTGGCAAGAACAGTGGCTAGAATGGTTGGGAATAGTAGAGTTTGCATATAACAATAAAGCACACTCAAGTACTAGAATATTACCTTTTAAGGAAAATTATAAATAAGATCCAAGAATAGAATTCAAGGGAAGAAAGAAGGGAAAATATAAGGGGGCAGAAAGATTTGTGACAAAAATGAAAGAGATCCAAGAGGAGGTGAAAGCAGCGCTAGGAAAAGCACAAGAAGAAATAAAGAAATATGCTAATAAAAAGAGGGCAGAGATTGATGACTATAAAGTAGGTATCACAAATGGTCACTTACTTATTTGTGATTGGTGCTTTAGAATCTTGAAAGGTTCAAAAATACAAAGTTTAGACAGTAACAAAAGATGTTGTTAAGTCTAAGGTCTAATCCTCAGACTATGAGTTCTTATATACATAATTGTGATGGTCTGTGCACTAGGACAGATCATCACATGCTACTACCTATTGTTCTATATATGGTAGTGCCTTTGTACTTAAAATAGTGATAACTTAACCATATGGAGACTGCTATTTGTTCTAAGAAAAGGACAAATAACTATCTATGGGTAATTAATAAAGTCTATGTGCAAATATTGAGGCCTTCATATCTCCACTAATATTAATTGCCTTGAGGTCTTTCTAGGCTCATTCTGAGCATTATGAGGAAGGCTTATGCTGAGCCTAGAACCAAAGCATTGATCATGGTGGTTTCCGAGATATTAGCAATTTAATAAATGGTAACATGATGATTACCAGTTGATCTGCTTAATATCTCAATCAATATTGATTTTCTCGAGATGTGACTGGCATCAATTGAAAGGTCTTTTTGAGGGCTTTCCGTAGCCATTAAGACCATGAGAATCGTCGAAGAATTGATGGAGATATGGCCAAATAAAGTTTGTAACAACAAGATGGGAGATAGTAACATTTGTAGAGTATGGTGGGTGCCAATATAAAGGTACAAAAACAGAAGAAAACTGGAAACAAGAATTTGTCTCTAGGAAATAGTTGAGAAATGTGTGGTACAAAGGATATCTCAAAGCATAGAAGTAAAGAAGCAACAAAGAAGCTATAGAAAGGGAAAGTAAAGTTAAATGTACAAAGTATAGCAGAAAGGATATAATAGTAGAAGAAAAGAAGAGAAAAAGAATATTTTATGTCTAGAGTATAGACAAAAGAAAAGAAACCATAGTGGAATTGGGATGTAGCAGCACAGCCCATAGAGGCAAAGGTGTAGCAGAGTAGTATGTAGAGAGAAGTTCTGAGAAGTATAGCAAGAGAGGGGAATAAACAGAGAGAAGTGAGGAGGACTTTTAAGATACTAAGAGAAATATGGCTGAACATAAGAGTAGAAAAGGTGAATAGGCATAAAAGTATAATAGTTAAAGTGCTCTTGGATAGTGGCACAATGGTAGGAGGCCAGAAACATATTCAGGCCTAAAAGTAAATAAATTTTGTGACTTCATACTCCAAAATAAACAGACAAAGGAAATACTACTGCAAGGTAGAAGAATACAAACATGAGAGGACTTCATCAGCTAGGATAACTACCTAACTATATAGCAGTATACCTTAGGACATAAGGTCACTATATCTGATAGGCCATCACTTAAGAACCAGTGGATTTAAGCCCATGGTCCCATAGTATTATGCTGACTAGATAGTTCAGCTAGAAAAATAGGAGCCTCATATAGAGAGTCCAAAACCTTACCAATGACAGGAAATACCACATACTAAAGAAGAATAAAGAACTGGCTTAAGGAAAATAAAAAATAGTTTTACCCAATCAGAGATAACTAAAAATATAGGAAATAGATCAGAGACAGATTGTTAAGACTCTAAACCTCAAAGTGGAATATGCATTTCCACTTGAAGCTTATGTTAACACTTGATATCTTCACACTCCTCTACTAAGGATATGATTAAGGTTTTCAGTAAAGTTATATTACAAGTGAGAGTATCAAGACTTTTAGTCACACTCTGTACTATAGTCTAAGGACTAAAGAGAGTATGGGGTTTCAAGAGTAAGAAAAGTTTACATAAGAACTATAGAAAGAGAGAACTTATTGTTCTCATCCTTTCTGAACTATATTTATACTATTTAGGAATATGACTACTGTTACTACTAGTTATAACTAGAGGTAACAAGTTAAGTCAGTACTCTGAATAGACAGGTCTGATGATTCTCCTTTTAGTTCTTGTTCTATAAATGTCTAGATTACTATCCAAGAATTATCCAAGAATTGTCTGAGAGTCCAATGTCTCTGTTCTTGCTCAATCCAAAAGTCTCATTCATACAGAAGCTATAAATAGCTTTCATCATTATCTTCCTCTTCTTTTTTCATTAAGATATCATTGTCCATCAATTCTTAAAGTAACCATTTGTTGTCACTCCACTGTAAGACTTTAGCCAAGGTGACTTAAATCTACTTCAAGTCTGAGTTGACAAGGAGAACTCAATAGAGTTCCCATTAGATTTTCTACACTACTTATACAACTACTACATGGTCTGTACACTACTTTCCCACCCTCATCATGTGACTATGACTATGTGATACTTGTGATGTGATACTTTCCCATATTCCTTCCTATGTAGTAAGTCCAAAAGAAAAAGAAAAGAAAAGAAATATAAACAATAACTTAGCCATTTTACCAAGTCATGACACTATCCCTCTCTTAAGTTCTCTTGTCCTGAGAATTTTTACAACTCATAATATGGGTCAACCATGTTGCCTATTTCTTTCTCATCTTTTTCTATTTACTTTCTGATTTTTAAGTTCTTTTGTTCAGTTTCTTCTTTCTCTTTGATTGTCTCCAAAGTTCTTTTTCTTTTTCCACCTTTCTATCACTTCCAATTCCATTCTAATCTTACCCAATATTCTTCATTGTACCTTTTATCTGACCACCCAAATAATTTTTTTGCCATAAACCTTCCTAGTAGTTCTTCTCTTCTAAATGTTCCCTTTTCTTTTTCTTGTTTCCTTATATCTTCTATATCTCGCTGATATTCTTTTTCAAATTCCTCAATCATATCCTTTGCATTTTCCAAGTTTTCTTTTCCCTCCTAAGTGTTTGATTCCACTGTGAATCCTTTTTATCTTACTAAATATTTGTCTTTTCCCCTTATCTACTACTTATTCAAGATCCTCTCAACTTTCCATTCCTCTTCTCCTTTTATAATTACTAGAGCTAGTTGCTCCTTTCTCTGCCCTTCTACCTGCCCTACATATTTTTGTATTCTACTAACATTTACTACTGAATGTATTCTTACTGTACTAGGTAATTCTAGTTCTACTGTGTTCAACAATACTATTTTCTTTACTTTGTAAGGGCTGATAAACCTCTGCATTAACTTCTTCATTCTTCTTCTGATTATCTGATATTTCAGATCCTGAGTACTTAACATTACTAAGTCTTCTACTTTATATTCATGAACTTTTGTTCTCTTCCTATCAGTATATTTCTTTATTTCTTCTTATGCATTTTCCAGTACCACTTTTGCTTCTTCCTATATCTCTTTTATCTTGGTTACAAATTTCTCTGCCCTTTTATATTTCCCCTTCTTTCTTGTTTTAAATCCTATCCTAGGGTCTTGTCTATAATTTGCCTTGAAAAGCGACATTTTTGTACTTAAGTGTACTTTATTATTGTATGCAAACTCTGCTGTTCCTAACCAATCAGGCCACTGTTCTTGCCTATTGTCACAAACTTCATTTGGCTATATCTCTATCAATTCTTCAACGATTCTCATAGTGAAAGGGTGCTAAAGGGAATTGCATACTAGGACAAATAAAACAATGATGTGCCAGCTCCCAATTGTATGCTAAAGGTCTGAGGGGAGATTATCAAAGTTGAAGGTTTATAAATAATTAGAGAAATAAAAATTATATGCAGCTCTAGTAAAATATATGTTGGTGGTTGTCAAAGGATTATAAGATCTCTCTAGATCGTCATCACATAGCTTTCCTAAGGTATCAACCTTTACACACCGTGACAAAAGCTCCTTTAGAAAATACAGTTAGTTGATCACTTATAGACCCTCCATACTCAGTTGCCCCCTTGTCTGCACCCCCAACACCGAACCTTATGGGTGTAATACAATCCAAGTGTGCACCTAGCCAAGCTTTCCTAGCCTGCTATCCTCTTCAAAGCCTGCCCAAGTTATATCTGCATCTTCTCTCTAGATTGAGTTCTGGGTATATTCTGTGTTCTTCTTAAGATACTCTACTAGTTCTAGTCTTCTTACTCTCAATAGATCCGCATTCATGATTCCAGAGACAGTGTAGATGAGGGTAGGAGTCAAGAGGTTCTTCTCCCAATCCAACTGTACTCTAGATACTATATTAAAGTATTATAAAGCCCCAAAACTTAAGAAATAAATTATAAAAGGGAAATTATTACTACTTTTAGGATCCTATCATCTCCTTTTTCTCCTAAGTTCTCCCAAATTCCTACTAATGACGTGGCTCTCTTCTTCCTTTGTGATAACGCATTCTCTTACTAGATCCTTTCTATCAAAGATGACATGTCTTCATAGCTGCTTCCTTCTAGAATATTCTTCTATCTTTCCCTAGTATACTCTTGATACTGCTTTGTAATTTGGACTTCATTGGTTACCTGTTAAGCAATTAGTAAGCCTCAATAAATGTCTAGTATCTCCAAGTCACGTCCTAAAGGTTATTTATCTAAATATAATTGATCTGATGCCATCAATGCTTATTGACAAGTACAAAGTCTATTAGTCTAAGTTCTTTATCTGAGTAGTATTGGTTCTAGAGTACAAGTTTACTACCTTTCTAAGTTAGTCTATTCAAAGGTAGATCTAGAGCATAGTCCTCCAGTAACTCTCTTAGTAACTCGATGCCAGTTCATCTTAATTGTCTCTCGAGGTCTCAACATGAGCTCTAGGTCGATTATCACCTGCTCAATGTACTTATTATATAGTGTTACGTTCTGAGAATATAGAAAGGGTTCTAGAGCGAATTCCAATTAAGAATCCGTTATTATAAAGCTTATCAAATGTTATCTTCCATGGAAAATTCGCTTGTGGCATAACAACAGTAAGTAATACTGTACATTAGGTCGCTTTGCTCCCTTCCTACAATAGTAAGACCATAGTTAGCTCACTTTGCTCACTATCTGTTCCAATTTATTCCAATTTATTCTAATTTATTTGAATTTCTCCTGAGTTTATTTGTATTTTTGAGTGGAAAGAGAGGGTGTGGGAATGCTTAGGTACATGATTTATCACCACCATCTTCCCACATGCAATGTAGTATATATACTAGACAAGATTTTCATCTGGGCTTCTGGTTCTTCTTGAACCCTCTATTAATTCTATGATATTAAGTTTGTGCTGAAGTCAGTTCACTATGCTCCCTTTCTACAACATTCTGTGTGACAGTAAGTAGTGTTGTCTATCAGGTCACTTTGCTCCCTTCCAACAACAGTCTGCGACATAGTGAGCAATATTGTGTGTCAGGTCGCTCTGCTCCCTTCCTACACTGATAGTTTGCTTTGTTGTAAGTCAGGTCACTCTACTCCCTTCCTACAACAGTGAGGCCACAGTCAGCTCACTTTGCTTACTGCCTGTTCCAAAATTCAGGTACAATTAATCAGCAGGCATCACTCCTACATTTGGTGCAGCATACATACTAGACTAGATACAGGATTAGTCATAGTTAATAGGGACCTGATAGTACTGTATAATTCTATCTGAGTATTAGGAGATTAACTGTTAAGGTAAGTAACTGGGTAAGGTCACAACAATAGCCTGAGATCATACTAGGTCACTAGGTTGTAACAAAAGTTAGAAGTATAGAGAAAGTAGAAATTATTGTAGAGAGAGTAGACCTACTGGAAAGAGTAAGATAGTTGAAGATGAAAGATGATAAAGTGATATAAGTAGTGGAAGAAATGAAATGAGCAGGGGTAAAGATGTTGAGAAACAAAGAATAAAAAGAAAAAAATAGCATCATGTATAAAGAAGGAAAAGTCTATGTACCCAAGATGATAAAATAAGAGCAGAAATCATTAGACTATACCATAATCTTCTAGTAGAAGGATATAAGAGACAATAGAAAATAGTGGAGTTAGTTACACAAAAGTTTTGGTAACTATGAGTTGCTAAAGAGATAAAATAATATGTGGAGAGATACAATATCTACTAGTAGAACAAAAATCATACAGAATAGCCAATAGGAAAGCTGATGCCAAACTCAATTCCAGAGAAGCCTTGAATGCATATATCAGTAGATTTTATTACAAAGTTGCCTTTAGCTCAAGGATGTAACTCTATTCTAGTAGTAGTGTATCAGTTAACTAAAATGGTCTGTTTTATACCAACTATAGGGAAAACATCAGCAAAAGGATGAGCCAAGTTGTTCAGAGATAATGTGTGGAAATTGCATAGACTACTTAAGAGCATTATATCAGGTAAGGGACCAAAGTTTGTAGCAGAATTAATACAGAAGTTGAACCAGATGCTAGAAATTGAGAGCAAGATATTAATGGTTTTCCACCCTCAAACAGATAAACAAATAGAGAGGGTTAACTAGGAACTCAAAAAGTACTTAAGAATGTTTATTGACCATAGGCAAGAACAATAGCTAGATTGGTTAGGAATAGTAGAATTTGCATACAATGATAAAGTACACTTAAGTACAAAAACATCATCTTTTAGGGCAAATTATAAACAAGATCCCAGGATGGGGTTTGAGACAAGAAAGAAGGGGAAGTACAAAGGAACAGAGAAATTTATAACAAAAATAAAGGAAATATAGGAGGAGACAAAAGTAGCACTAGAAAAAGTACAAGAAAAGATAAAGAAGTACATAAATAGGAAGAGGATAACAGTCAATGAATACAGAGTAGAAGGTTTAGTTATGTTAAGTACTATTGACCTGAAGTATCAAATAATTGGGAGAAGAACAGAAAACTTAATAAAGAGATTTGTAGGGCCTTATAAGATAAAGAAAATTATATTATTAAATGCAGTAGAACTAGAGCTACCTAGTATAGTAAAAATATACCAAGTAGTTAATATTAGTAGAATACAATAATATGTAGGGCAAGTAAAAGGGCAGAGAAAGGGGCAACATGCTCCAGTAATAATCAAAGGAAAAGAAGAATATGAGGTTGAAAGGATCTTAAACAAATAGTGAATAAGAGAAAAGGACAAGTATTTGGTAAGATGAAAAGGATTTACATCAGAGTCTAATACTTGGGAGGGAAAAGAGAATTTAGAAAATGCCAAGGAGACAATTGAGAATTTGAGAAAGAGTATTAATGAGACATGGAAGATATAAGGCAATAAGAGAAGAAAAAAGAGACATTTAGAAGAGAAGAGTTGCTAAGGAGATTTATGGCAAAGAAACTATTTGGATAGTCAAACAAATAGTATGACCAAGAATATTGGGAAAGGTTGGAACAAAATTGGAGACAATGAAAAGGTAGACAAGCCAAAGGAAAAAGAACATTAAAAACAATCCAAGAAGAAGAAGAAATTAAGTAGAAGAGGTCAGAAATCAGGGAGTAGACAGAAAAAGATGAAGACAAAATGGACAACATGATTGACCTATATTATGAGTTGTAATAATCCTTGGAACAAGAAAACTTAAGATGAGGATAATATCATAACTTGACAAAATAGCCAAGTCATTATTTATATTTCCTTTTCTTTTATTTTCTGAACTTACTATATAAGAAGGCAGTATAGAAAAGTATCACATGACTATGACCATGTCACATGTCATAGGTCAGTGAATGTCACATGATAAGCATAGGAGAAAGAGAAAAAGAGAAAAAGAGTTCTGTATTTGTATACTACAACAAGTAAACAAGTGCTAAGACACTGTGGGTGAGTTACATAGTAGTACACTACTGACTACACCCAAGCTGTAGGGGTGAGCTGCTGGGGTCATTCTGAATCAGGTGTGGATGATGGAGGTGGAGTACTTAGGTCTTTTGCAGTTTGGCAGGTTATAGTAAAGATATACTTGAACTTGAACATATTAGTAAATTTTGCTTAATGTGATTCATGTTGGGTGAAGGTTTGGGAATTTGTCTCTATAAAGTCTATGAGGGGTCTATCTGTGATGTGGGGTGGTGATAGGGTTAGAGGAGAATGGTCATTCTTTGTGAAGGCACCAGATTTTTCTAGAAAGGATGCTATGGCTTGTATGCTATCCTTGGTGTCAAGGAGATTAGGTAGATATAGTGTTTGCATGCTTGGCATAGGATAGTATGATATTCTTCATAGGTGGAGCATGACTGGATAATATACTCTTGTATCTAAGTTGTTTCACTACATAGGCATGCTAGGTTTGTAAAAGGGACAAATCTTTGGTAGTATTCACCCATGTAACTGTGTCCTGTTCTACATTGTAGGAGATGCCCAAATAACTCTCTTTTGTCTATTAGTTCCAAGAAGTGGGGTGGGGATGAAGAGATGGAGGGGTTCAGTTAGTTATTAACTAGCTACCTTGTTGTGGGGATATCACAAAAGGCCACTTACTATTTGTGATTGGGTTGAAGGTTTATTCAAAAAGTGCTTATAAGTGAAGTTTAGACAGTAACAAGAGATGTTGTTAAGTCTGAGGTCTAATCCTCAGACAGGAAGTCCTTAAATACAGAAAAGTGATGGTCTGTGTACTAGGACAAATCATCACATGCTACTACCTATTGTTCTATATATGGTAGTGCCTTTGTACTTAAAATAGTGATAACTTAACCATATGGAGGCTGCTATTTGTTCTAAGAAAAGGACAGATAACTATCTATGGGTAATTAATAAAGTCCATGTGCAAACATTGAGGCCTTCATATCTCCACTAATATTAATTGCCTTAAGGTTGTTCTAGGCTTATTCTGAGCATTACAAAGAAGGCTTATGCTGAGCTTAGAACTGAAGCATTGATCATGGCAGTTTCTGAGATATTAGCAATTTAATAAACAATAACATAGTGGTTACCAGTTGATCTGCTTAATATCTCGGCCAATATTGATTTTCTCGAGATGTGACTAGCATCAATCAAAAGGTCTTTTTGAGGGCTTTCTGTAGCTTTTAAGACCATGAAAATCATTGAAGAATTGATGGAGATATGGCTGAATGAAGTTTGTGACAGATGTATTGTACTACTTTGGAGAATAGATAACTTTGATGAACGACCTTGGCTTCAACTTATGTGTTATGTCCTGGTCTCCAGCTGTGAGGTTGGTTGCTTATTTTGGAATAGAAGGAAGTTGTCAGAACAGAGGTCCTAGGAATATAGAATAGAGACTGAAGTGGACAGGAATAGGATTAGGACAAAATAATGTAAATTTACAAACTAAGGAAATATACTGTAACTACTTAGTACTTATAGGAAGTCTGGAATAGAAGAAAAGTAATCTACTACACTATCCTACTATTTATAATTTTAGGAGAATTATTAGGGGAAATAAAATTACATAATTGTTATATTTCCAGAATATGACAATATAGTATGCATAAATTCAGGTATGAAAGGCCTTATATAGTATTTAAAAGCATAGCAATATATCCAATAGCTGCTTTAGCTTTGGCTAATAGTTTTTTTATGTGTTCATTGAAGAGGAGTTTCCTGTTAAAGTGGATACCTAGCCATTGTATGATAGGGGTCACTAGAATTTTGGTTTTAAAGCTGTCTTGTTCTATGAGTTCAATATAGGTTATAGGGTCCCCACATTTCTTGCGTCATGTATAATATATGATTTCATATTTATTTTAGTCTAGTATGAGACCTGCTTTTTAGAGCTACTAGTTAATGATTTTATATGTCTTAGCTAAGAGTGTGATATTTGATGAAATTGATGTTGAAGAGACTTTTAGTTTGCTGTTATCAACATACATTAGAATACCTATGTTAGTTGGCTTCATAGTCTTTAGATATTCAGGGATAGAAAGAGCATTTGCATCCTGGAATACCTTTAGGAGACCTGCTGAGTAAAATAATACTAGAATAGATGAGACAGGTGATCCTTGGGAAATTTCATTCTTTACTGGTTTTGAGCTTCCTCTGATGCCATCAACACATATTACTGCTTCATGCTTGTCTAGGAAGTTTGCTATCTATTTGAGGTATTCTAGTAGTATGTGTTTTTTCTGCATCTCTAAAAGAAGGCATTGGTGGTTTACAAAGTCAAAAAAGCCTTTAATGTTGAAGGTCAGTATAGATGTTACTATGTTTTGGTTCTAGGCAATGTATACACCATATACAAATGTTATGGCTACATTGATTGTGGAAGAGTTTGACCATTCACCAAGTTATGTCCCTAGGATTAGCTCATACCTGCCTACTATATATGATAGTCTTTTTGCAACAATTTTCTCCAGCAGTTTGCCTAGGTATTCCAATAAAGTAATGAGATAATATACTTAGGGTTGTGAGTAGTTAGCTTTGTTGGGTTTTCTTAATACTACTACCACTGCTTGTTTTTATTGAACTGGGTAATAGCCCATATTGAGGCATCTTTGAAAGAGTACTATGATTATATTAGCTGATATTAGCTATGTCCACTTGATTAGTGTATATGTGATTTGGCTTGGGCCAGGTACTGTGCTTGAGTTAGTAGAGAATAAGGCTTTACTTATCTCCATGTGTGTGATCTCTGTATATGGGAGTTCATTGGGTACTCTTTGGGTGAGATTGGTTACTACTGGAACTGGGAGAGGTGGAGATTCTTGGTATAGTATATCCTAGAGTATGTCATATTTTCTTGTAATGCAATTGCTAGTGGAATACCTTGGCCATATGTAAGAGTAGGCATTAGATAATTGTAGTATCCTGTAGTCTATTTTCATACAGACCATATATCCTGTGAGGAAATGTTTTCTAGGATCTGGTTAGCCCAAGTGTATTTTGCTTAGTATACCTATCATTTTAAGAAGTTTTGTGTTTGTCTGATCTCAGCCTCTATATATGCTTATTTCCTTTATCTGGCTATATTTGGTGTCTCTATACAATCAGATTAGTGCAGCTGATTCTGATAGACCTTTATTCCACCAAGGTTTTACTTTGGGACTTGGTTTGTGGATTTTGGCTACTTTGATACTTACTTGCTCAAATATTTGTATTAATCTGGTTGTGGTAGTTTCTAGGGTATCTGCAGTAATGTCAGCTTCTTTGTCCATAATAATAGTAATGTCCTGAAAGTTAGCTGTGTAAGCCTCTTCAAAGGCTTTTACCCATTTTTTATAGTTTGTGTCTTTGATGTTAAATCTCAGCCCACAGATGTTGTTGTATAGTTCAATGTTGTTGAACAGAGTCTACTGGATTGTGTAGTAGTCTGAGCCATATGCTATGTCTTGATTAACTGCCCAGTCTAAAGGATATGCATTTTGTATAACTAGTCCATTAGTAAATGTGAGGTCAAGTACTAACAAACTCCTATTTTTTGTATGCCCAAGGTAGGTTACTTTGCCTAGGGTATTGATAAGTCTAAAGCCATGTTAAGTAAGCCATTCAACTATTTCAGTAGTTTTTTGATTGTGTTGAACTCTATCTCAGTTTGCTTATAGTAGATAGTGCATATTCTAGTCTCCTGTAATAATGATTGGTTGGTCAAGTGCTAGGAGTAGTTGGCAAATTATTTTTGATATTCTATCATTTTTGTGATCTTTATCATTATACATATTGATTATTATTGTGGTTGGGTGTTCTGGAAAGCTTGCAGTTAGAATTTGGATGTTACAATCTTGAATAATATCTAATCTAAGTGCAATTTCGAGGCCTGGCCTATATTGAACATATACCATGACTCTTGGCTCTGGGTCACCTGGTTTATATGTGCTAAATGAGGTCCAAGCATTATGGCCAATAGGATCTTTTTTCTGTTTAGTGATATCTTTGCCTATTAGGGTTCCTATAGAAGTAAAATATCAGCTTTGTTCCAATTGTTCATTTAGGAAACTATGAGTAGCTATTGGTTTTCTATTGCAGTTGAGCTGTAGGACTTTGATCTATGTATGTGATGCAGTCATGTTACTTATAGGTGTACTACTCATGGTTTTGATTTGTATTTTATGAGGACAGCAGTAAGAGCTTAGTAGATTTCTACTTCAAGTATATTTGTAATATCAGCACTGGCTGTCTTAGCTAAGTCAGTAATATTTTCAACTTAAGAGAATGATGTGTATTCAGTATAGATGGGGTTGTAGGCTCTACTAGTGCTTTCCATATATTTTGTGTGTTTCTAGGGGTATATATTCTTTTTGGTAAGGCTTTTAGTTAGTTAACTAATGATTTAGGATAGGAAAGGCCTGAAGTTCTGTCAATTCCAACTCGAAGTTGTCATTCTGGGTATTGGGTCCAGTTTGATGAATGGTTTATGTTTTGCCTACCTTCTCTTTTACAGTGAATACATGTTGCATTTGAGTAAGAATCTCTGTTATTTGAGTTAGTAACCATGTTGTCAGTTAAAGATGTTTGGTTCTGGATAGAATGTGATGATTCTAGGTAGTTTTCTCCACAGATTCTGTATTGTGGTTCAGTAGCTTAGCATCTAGCTGCTCTGTGGTCAAATTTCTAGTACCTATTACATTGGATAAGTGAAGGTCTATCTGACCAACCTCAGGTCTTGGCTATCATACCAAAAATTGAGAGGGTCTTGTGGTTTGTCAGGAATGTTTGATAGATCTCTTGTGAGTCTACTGCAAAGACCACTAATGAGTAGTCTTGTTGGCTTAGTTCTAAGGCTAGATGAACCTATCTAGGCTTAAGTACTATGTGCTGAGTAATTGCTATATATTTAGGATTAGAGTATTGAAGATTTTTTAATCTAGGGAGTATATGTCTTTGCCATTGCCATCTTGTGCACCTGTTCTAACATTATTTATCTTAAATCTTCTCTAATTGTGTCTGTTGCTCCTAGTATAATAATGTTAGCAATACCCTCTGTGAATGGGATAATATTAGCTACTGTTGTATCTGAGCATGTGATAATGGTATAGTTCCCCTGTAGGTTCCATTTGACTGCTATGACTACTTTGTTGTCTGGTATACCATTTGATTTAAGGAGTTGGTTGATATCATTTACAATTGTGAGATTGTCTTCTCTCAATGTAGTATTTATGTCTAGTAGAAAGCATACTACAAGGCATGTTGTATTGTATACCTTGTTTGGGTTAAACATTTTGGGATTATAGGTGACTAGTAATTTAGTTGTTGGGGTTGGGGTCTTGGATGGAGAGCTAATTGCCTAGGCATAGGATTTGGTTAGTATTTGAGGTACATGTCTACTAGTCTCTAAGCCTTCTTCGGTGAAGAGGTTGTAGTTGCTAGGGGTTTTCCTGTTTTCTTTTTAAATAGAAGTTTTCCCAACTATTGTCTAAGTAGCAGTAAAGATAAAAGTTTTAAATAAAGATATAATGTGTGATCTCCTAAGAAAAGCATCCTAGTTGACACCGTGTATTAGCATAGTGTTCCTTGTACAAATTTGTGGGGAAATGAATTCAGAAGTTGAAGGTAAAAATAAGTTGTAATATTAAAGTTTTGCTGATGTACCATAGTAGTAGTGATGTTTGAAACTCAGAACTTGATTCTAGACTACTGTCTTGGCTCTGTACCTAAGTCTTGCCTGCCTGATATCGCCCTAATGCTCTGTTTTAAAGTTGTCCTCACAGTAGTACTCTCTGGCTATGTGATCAGACTATCCTCACAGTAGTACTCTTGACTATGTGATTAGATATGAGACTTTGAATCCTCCCTGTATAATTTGACTTCCTAGCAATGCTAAACTCTGTCTTAAAGCTCCTATGATGTTGCTCTTGCAGCTAAGTTACTTGTTCTGTAGTCTCTTTGGTTTGACTCAAGACTAGCAACTTAATCACTGATCTGGTCACTCTAAAAATAGATTTCCACTTTTGAAAACCCAAATAGAGGAAAGAGGCAACCAAAATTACTTGTCCTCTTCCTACTAAGTAGGAGTTTTTATAAGTTTAGAGAAATACAAAAGAAATATAAAAAAAAATAGCAAAAAATAACAAACCCAGTCATAATCTATTATTACAACAATTGTTCCAGTAGTAATAGGAAATCCCATGCCTTCTTGTCCTTTCTTGATTATTTTCTATTAGTTTTGCTAGGTTTATTCCACTCTTGTCAAGTTACTGGGTTGCCTACCACTGATCCCACAGCAATCTCCCCCTTTCTTTGGCTTATCTCAGCAACTTGGGACCTGACTCTTTTTCTTCCTGCCTAGAGAGTTTTAGGAGTTATTTCCATTGCTCTCTGAGACTCTTTGTTACTCTATTATTTCTAATCATAGTGGATTAGTTTTGATGCGCTCCTATTCTTAGCCATCACTGATTGAGTGATGTTATAGCTATTCTTATATCCTGCTGGGCCATTTGTCCTGTTCCTTTGATGGATGTCTCTCTAGACTTTTCTACATAAGGCATTCTTTCTCTGACTAAGCTGCTTTTCTCAGCTATGATGCCATGGGGTCACAGGCTTGACTCCACTGGTTCTCAAGTGATTGGCCTGTTGGTGGTGGCAACCTTATGTCCCCAGGTATACTGCTATGTAGTTAGGTAGCCAGCTTTTGGTAGTGAAGTCCTTTGTGCCTTCCCTGCTACCTAGCAGGTGATTTTATCTTAGTCCTGTTTCTTGGGGTATGAATTTATGAAATTTGGTTAATTTTAGGCCTGAATATGTTTTGGGCTTTATATCAGATTCAGTGATTCTTGAGCTCCTTTTCCTGGGCTTGTTTACCTGTTTACTTAGTTTATCTACTTTTTTGGTTAGTTTGGCTAGGGTTTCTAGGATTTGTTTATCTGGTTGGATCCTATTATGAGAAGTAGTTGCTAGGGGTTTTCCTGTGATGACACTCAATAGCTCTAGTACTTTGTCTATAATGTGGAATTTTATAATAGAGAGGGATTTGGTCAGCATTAGTATATTTTTGGCTGTTATTTTGGCTTCACTTATGCTCCTGAGGAGAATAGCTCTTAATGCTGGGTATGAGTCTGTTTGATGTATATAGGGGTATGGTGTTCTACTATGGCTTGGATTGAAGTTATATTGACCAAACAATTCATCCTCATCTATCTCATTTGCCTATGTTCCTTTTTGGCTCCTAGTAGATGGATCATGTCTAGGGTGTTTTGGGTTCCTTGTTGGGGTAGCTAAGGGCAAGTTATCACAAATAGTAAGTGACCATTTGTGATGGGTGCTTTGATACTTTAAAGAGTTCAAAAAATGCAAAGTTAGACAAGTGACAAAAGATGTTGTTAAGTCTGAGGTCTAATCCTCAGACTATGAGTCCTTATATACAGAATTGTGATAGTCTGTGTACTAGGACAGATCATCACATACTACTACCTATTATTTTATATATGGTAGTGCCTTTGTGCTTAATATAGTGATAACTTAACCTTATGAAGGCTGTCTATTGTTCTAAGAAAAGGACAGATGACTATCTATGGGTAATTAATAAAGTCTATGTACAAACATTGAGGCCTTCATATCTCCACTAATATTAATTGTCTCTAGTTTCTAAGATCTTAGTGATTTAATAAATAGTAACATGGTGGTTACTAGTTGATTTGCTTAATATCTCAGCCAATACTGATTTCCTTGAGATGTGACTGGCATTAATCAAAAGGTCTTTTTGAGGGCTTTCTATAGCTGTTGAGACCATGAGAATTGTCAATGAATTGATGGAGATATAACCAAATGAAGTTTGTAACATAAGTAGTCTGGAACTGCTTGGGTGTTGTTCTTGAGTGTGGGTTTAGCTTGGTATCCTGCCTGAGGGCTTAATAGCTGTGCTGTGCTAATACTTCCTAGAGGACCAGGTATATTATGTAGATTGTTTTTGCTGGATATATCTCCAGCATTATACACAACCATATCTTTGCATGGGAAATTTTTGTTGATGATAGTTTGTATGAGAGAGGCCATGGATAAGCATGGGAAAGTAGTGCACAAACCATGTAGTAGTTGTATAAGTAGTATATGAGAATTAAACAAGAATTCTATTAAGTTCTCCTTATCAACTCAGATAAAGAGTAGGATTAAGTGCTTACCACTAAGTCTTACAAGGAAAGACTTTATACTGAGAAAAGGGAGAACATATTTTTTTGATATCAAGAGAGAAAAAAGAGAAAATAAAAGAGTTTGTAAAAGAACAATTGAAGAAGGTATCACAAACTTCATTCAGACCTCTACCAATTCTTCAATGATTCTCACAGTCTCAATGGCTACAGAAAGCCCTTGAAAAGACCTTTTGATTGATACTAGGCATGTCTTGAGGTGATCAATATTGGCCAAGATATCAGGTAGATCAGTAGGTAACTACTATGGTATCATTTATTAAATTGCCAATATCTCTGAAACTGCCATGATCAATGCTTTGCTTCTAGGCTCAGAAAAAGTTCTCTTCATAACACTTATAATGAGCCTAAATGAGCCTAGGGTGATTAATATTAGTGGAGATATAAAGTCCTCAATGTTTGTACATGAACATTAATTAATTACCCATAGATAGTCATTTGCCTTTTCTTAGAACAAAGGACAGCCTCCATATGGTTAATTTATTGCATTTTCAAGTACAAAGGCACTACCATATGTAGAACAATAGGTAGTAGCATGTGATAGTCTGTTCTAGTGCACAGACCATCACAATTCTGTATATAAGGACTCTCTATTTGAGGATTAGACCTTAGACTTAACAATATCTCTTGTCACTATCTAAACTTCACTTTCTAAGCCTTTTTGAACATCTCAATATCAAATTGCAAATTAGTAAGTAGCCTTTTGTAATAGAAGTGATATATTCAACTCTTGAAGTTGCCCCAGACTTTACTAGTTTTCTTCATAGGAAATAAAGATGAAAAGAAAAGGATAGTATAGGACTATAGATACCTGAATAAGGGAACAGTTAAAAACAACTACTCCTTACCTTGGATTTTGGATTAGATTAATACTATGGGAACAAGAAAGGTGTTTACAAAGATGAATCTATGCTGGGGATACAATAATATACAGATAAAAGAGAGAGATGAGTGGAAAGTTGTATTCATGATGCACTTTAGAGTATACAAACCCA
>Ga0153970_1000047_pt1 | contig 17301 bp, 25 predicted proteins | sample TSGA054MetaG_FD_102280 | JGI IMG/M metagenome (GOLD analysis project Ga0153970, IMG submission 102280) | Attine ant fungus gardens microbial communities from Georgia, USA - TSGA054 MetaG | ecosystem: Host-associated > Fungi > Mycelium > Unclassified | place: USA: Georgia, George L Smith State...
ATAGCAAGAATTATTATTAAATCCATATCCTCTTCCAGAGATGTAACACTATGTCTTCAGAACAATATAACTCTATTCTGAGCAGCATGCTTAAACAAAAACACTCTCTTGCCAAACTAAGAGAAGAACTTAAAGGAAGAAGAGAAAAGTTATGTTTCAATTGCAAGAAATTCAAATACCTAGTCCAAAACTACAGAAATAAGAGAAGGGAAGAGTTACTCCCCAAAATAAATTTGAGATGTTAAGTAGCAGAGTGATGCAGTGTGGAATAGAAGAGAAGACAATAAGAAAACAGAAGATAGTAGGAGTAGAATATTTTAAGTGTGGAAAGAGGGGGCACAAATATAGGGAGTGTCCATTATAGAAGAGAAAGGAAAGGGTGGCACATACAGCAAAGCCACAAAAAGCACACTAACAGAGGGGACTGGCATGCCTTGTAAAGGGAGAAGTGCAGAAAAGAGAAAAAAGGTTGAGGAGAGTAGAGAAAGAGGAAATAGTACATGTGACCAAGCCACAAAAAGCATAGCAAGAGTGGAGGAGGAGTTTGGTAGTAAAGTTGAGGAAAAAAGCAGAGGAACATTGTGACAAAGGAGTGCCAGAAAAAGCATATCTACTGGAGTTAGGGTAGTGTATAAATAAAGTAGTAGTTTTGTACTTAACTTGTGAAAAGTGCAGAAGCCAAGAGTATCATGTGAAAGATAACAGAGGACAGAGAGTAATCTCTAGAAAAAGGTTAGAAGAGATAAAATAGTGTAGATGTATAGGGAAGGTGGCATGGCCCAAAGAGGCAAAGGTGCAGCAAGGTAGCACATGGTCAAGAGAACCAAAAACTGCAGTCAAAGAGGGGGATAGCCAAAGAGACATCAGGAGAATATTCAAAATGCTAAGAGAAGTGTAAATGAATATTGGAGTAGAAAAGTTGGATATGCATAAAGGTGTAACTGTAAAGGCACTCTTAGACAGTGGTGCCACAGAAATGTTTATGGATAAGAGGATGGTAGCTAGGCATGAATTCAAGCTGAAAAAATTAGAAAGACCTATAGCAGTTAGAAATATGGATGGGATGAATAACAATAGAGGAGCAATTACCTACCAAGTAAAGGTGAACATGTATTACAAAGGTCACATAGAGAGAATGAGAATGGATGTATGTGACCTAGGATTAACAGAGATAATCTTGGAAATGCTATGGTTGGCAGCACATAATCCTGGGATAAATTGGGAAACTGGGAAAGTCAAAATGACAAGGTGCTTATCCCTGTGTGATAGGGTAAAATCAAAAGAGGAAGAAAGGAAAAAAAAATAGCAACCCTAGAAAAAGAGAAAATCATCAGATGGGCAATAGACAATAAGGAAGACTAGGAAAGAGAAGAAGAAATAGAAAAGAACTACTGGAAAATTGAAGAGATAGTTCCAAGGTAGTTTCTAAAATGGAAAAAGGTGTTTGGGAAGATAGAATTAAAGAGGATGCCAACAAAGAAAGTTTGGAATCACACTATATATCTCAAGGAGACTGTTATGACTGTCAGCGTCTAAAGTCTGATGACCGGAATTAAGCCAACTGTCTCTTTGTTCAGAGTTTGACAAAGAGAACTCAATGGGGTTCTCGCTTAATTCTCTACTACTTATACATTTTACTACTGTGGCTATGCGCTTGTTCTCCCATGGTCCTCATGTTACTCTAGTCATGTGATACCTTGTGACTGTGACTTGTGACATGACCATCCGTGACCATCCGTCACACTATTGTGACATTGTGACAAAAGTCACATGATACTTTCCCGCGCTCCATCTTGTAGTTATAAATAAGAAAAAAAAGAAAAGAAATATAAGTCATTATTTATATTTCTTTTCTGTTCTTTTTCTTTTGGACTTACTATACAAGAAAAGAGTGTAGGAAAGTGTCACATGTCACAGTATGATATCACACAAATCAAGTCACATGACAACTATGGAAAAGTAGTGTATAGACTATGTAGTAATTGTACAAGTAGTATACAAGAAATACATGAGAACTCTATTGAGTTCTTTTTATCAAGCACTGATAAAGGAGCAGTTGGCTTTATTCCGGCTCAGGAGTTAGCTATTCTGATAGAGACATTTGTACCATAAAAGGGAAGAATCTATCCATTGTTAAAGAATAAAAGAAAAGAAGTCCAAAACTTCATGGAAAAACAATTAAGAAAGGGATATATTAGACCATCAAAATCTCCCCAGACGTCACTAGTATTTTTCATTGGCAAAAAGGATAAAAAAAAAAAATGGTTATGGACTACTGTAACTTAAATAGCCAGACAGTAAAAAATAACTATCCACTACCATTAATTACAAAGTTAATTGATAACATAGCTGGAAAAAAAGTATTCACTAAAATAGATCTTAGGTGAGAGTTCAATAACATGAGAATAAAGGAAGAGATAAATGAAAGGGAGTATTTATAATGCACATAGGCTCTTTTGAACCAACTATTATGTTTTTCGAGATGACAAACTTGTCCATCACATTTCAGGCAATGATGAACAAAATCCTAAGAGACTTAATTAATAAAGAGAAAGTTGCAGCATTTGTAGATGATATGTTAGTAGGAACAGAAACAAAAAAGGGCATGATGAAGTTGTAGAAGAGATATTAAAGAAGTTAGAAGAAAATGACCTATATATCAAGCTAGAGAAATGCATATAGAAAGTGAGAAAGATAGGATTTCTTAGAGTCGTTATAGGACCCGATGGAATAGAAATAGAGAAAGAGAAAGTAAAGGGAGTATTAAGTTGGCTAGAACCCAAAAATATAAAAGACGTTAGGAAATTTTTGGGCCTCGCAAATTACTATAGGAGATTTATTAAAAACTTTGCATAAGTAACAAGGCCAATAAATATACTAACAAGAAAAGATGTGAAGTAGCGACAGGAGAAAGAACAACAAAAGACATTTGACGAGCTCAAGAGGATTTTCACAACAAGACCTATGTTGGTGTCCTCGGACTTAAACAAAGAATTCAGGATGGAGGCAAATACCTCAAATTATGCTCTAGGAGAAGTACTCTCAATGAAGTATTCTGATGAATTGTGGAGACTGGTAACTTTTATTTCCAAGTCGTTAAGTGATACAGAGCAAAACTACAAAATACATGACAAAGAAATGTTAGTAGTAGTCAAATGTCTAGAGGAGTAGAGACACTTCCTGAAAGAAACAGTAGTTAAATTCAAGATCTAGACAGATTATAAAAATCTTGAATACTTTATGAAGGTACAGAAATTGAACTGAAGACAAGCAAGATAGACATTGTACTTATTAAGGTTTTGACTTTATATTAAAACACATTCTAGGGAGCAAGATGGGAAAAGCAGATAGTCTAAGCAAAAGGCCAGACTGGGAAGTTAGAGTAGAAAAAGATAACAAGAACAAAATGTTGGTAAAACTAGAGTAGTTAAAAGTAAGAAGAATAGAGATAGTAGAAATAATAGTAGATGGGGTAGATTTGCTAGAGGAAGTAAGGAAGTCAAAGGTAAAAGATGACAAAGTAGTAAAAGCAGTAGAAGAGATGAAACAAGCAGAGGTGAAAATGTTAAGAGATAAAGAATAAAGAGAAGTCAATGGTATTATGTACAAAGAAAGGAAAGTGTATATGCCAAAAAATGATAAACTAAGGGCAGAAATTATCAGGCTATATCATGATATACTAGTAAAAGGGCATAGAGAACAATAAAAGACAGTTGAATTGGTCACTCGTAATTTTTGGTGGTCAGGAGTAACTAAAGAGGTAAAGCAATATGTAGAGGGATGTGATGTTTGCTAGTGAAACAAAAACCGCACTGAATAGCCAGTAGGAAAATTAATGCCAAATTCAATTCCAGAAAGGCCTTGAACACACATATTAGTAGACTTTATCACAAAGCTACCTTTGGTACAAGGATATGATAGTATTCTAGTAGTAGTAGATTGACTAACTAAAATAGTCTATTTTACACTAACTATGGAGAAGACTTTAGCAGAAGGATTGGCGAGACTGTTTAGAGACAATATGTGGAAGTTACATGGTTTACCTGAAAGTATCATATTAGATAAGGGACTACAGTTTACAGCAGGATTAATGAAGGAGTTAAACGAGATGTTGGGAATCAAAAGTAAATTGTCAACAGCATTCCACCCTCAAGACTAATGGACAAATAGAGAGGGTGAATCAAGAATTGGAATAATATCTGAGGATATTCATTAATCACAGGTAGGAACAATGGTCAGAGTAGTTAGGAATAGCAGAGTTTGCTTATAACAACAAAGTACACTCAAGCACTTGAATATTGCCTTTTAAGGCAAATTATGGACAAGATCCCAGGATAGGATTTGAAGGGAGGAAGAAAGGAAAATACATAGGGGCAAAGAAGTTTATTGAAAAAATAAAGGAAATACAAGAAGAGGCAAAAGCAGCACTAGGAAAGGCATAGGAAGAAATAAAGAAGTATACAGATAGAAAGCAAGTAGAAGTCAATGATTATAAAGTAAGGGACTTAGTTATGCTCAGTACTAAGGACCTAAAATACCAAATAATTAGAAGGAGGACAGAGAAACTAACTGAAAAATTTGTTAGACCTTATAAAGTGAAAAAGATCATATCACCTAATGCAGTAGAATTAGAACTACCTAGTACAGTAAAAATACACCTAGTAGTTAATGTCAGCAGGATATGTAAATATATAGGGCAAGTAAAAGAACAGAGAAGAGAGCAACTGGCTCCAGTGATAATCAAAGGAGAAAAAGAATAAGAGATGGAGAGAATATTGAATAAGCAACAAGTAAGGGGAAAGGACAAGTATTTAGTATAATGGAATGGGTTTACAGTAGAGTCCAATACTTGGGAAGGAAGAGAGAATTTAAAGAATGCAAAGAAAGTAATCAAAGAATTTGAGAAAGAATATTGACAAAATATAGAAAATGTGATGAGACAGAAATACAAAGATGGGACATTTAAAAAAGAAGAATTTCCAGGAAGATTCATGGCAAGAAAACTATTCAGATGGTTAGATAAATAGTATAACCAAGAATATTAGGGAAGATTAGAAAGGAATTGGAGATGGTAAAAAAGAAAATGATTAAGGAAAAGAAAAATAGAAACAATCATAGAAAAAGAAGAAATCAAGAAAGAAAAATCAGAAGTTAGAGAGTAGACAAAAGAAAATAACGACAAGATGGGCAATATAGTTGACCCATACTATAAGTTGTAGGAAATTTCCTTGGGACGAGGAAACTTAAGAGAAGAGTAGTGTCATAACTTGGTAAAATGGTTAAGTCAATATTTATATTTCTTTTATTTTATTTTATTTTATTTTCTTATTGATGAATAGACGTATAAGAGAAAAGTGACTTATAGGGAAGCATAGGACAAAAGGAAAGGGTTAGGGTTACTCTTCATGTATAAATAGTATACAGAATCTAATAGGAACTCTATCAAGTTCTTTTTGTTAATCACTGAACAAAAAGCAATTGGCTTTATTTTGGCTTGGAGTTTAGCTTTCTTACAAGAGAGAGTAATATTATAAACTTCATTTAGCCATATCTTCATCAATTCTTTGACTATTCTCACAGTTATAATGGCACCCAAAAGCCCTTAAAAAACCTTTTGATTAATACTAGTCACATCTCAAGGTGATCAGTAATGGCTGAGATATTAAACAGATCAACTAGTAACTACTATATTACTGTTTATTAAATTGCTAATATCTTGGAAACTGCCATGATCAATGCTTTGGTTCTAGGCTCAGCAGAAGCCTTCTTCATAATGCTCAGAATAAGCTTAGAATAACCTCAAGGCAATTAATATTAGTAGAGATATAAAGACCTCAATGTTTGCACATAGACTTTATTAATTACCCATAAATAGTCATTTGTACTTTTCTTAGAACAAAGAACAGCCTCCATAAGGTTAAGTTATCACATTTTCAAGTACAAAGGCACTACCATATGTAGAACAATAGATAGTAGTATGTGATGCTCTGTCCTAGTGTACAAACTATCACTTTTCTGTATTTAAGAACTCATAGTCTGAGGATTAGACCTCAGACTTAACAACATCTTTTGTTACTTGTCTAACTTTATATTTTTGAACTCTTTAAAGTATCAAAGCACCCATCACAAATAGTAAGTGACCATTTGTAATACTTTATCTAAGTCTGGTACTGTTAATACTGGTTTTGTTGTAAAGATCCATTTGAGCTCATTGAATGCTTGCTGTTGCTCTGCTCCCCATTGCCACTTCACATCCTTCCTTGTTAACATGTTTATTGGCCTTGCTACTCAAGCAAAATTTTTGATAAACCTTCTATAATAGTTTGTGAGACCTAAGAATTTCCTAACATCTTTCACATTTTTGGACTCTGGCCAACTAAGTACTCCTTCTACCTTTTCTTTCTCTATTTCTATCCTATTAGGTCCTATGATGACCCCTAGAAATTCTATCTTTCTCACTTTCTATACATACTTTTCTGGTTTTATATATAAGTCATTTTCCTCTAGTCTCTTTAATATTTCTTCTACTATTTCATTGTATTTCTCTTGTCAGTGAGCTAACTCTTGAGCCAGAATAAAGCCAACTGCTCTTTATCAGCGTTTGACAAAGAGAACTCGATAGAGTTCCCATTAGATTTTTTACACTATATATACAATTACTATGTAGTATTATAATATCATGACTTGGCAAAACAGCTAAGTCATTATTTAATATTTTCTTTTCTTTTATTACTAAGGTGGAGTGCAGGAAAATATCATGTGACAAGTTACAGAATGGTCACGTCACTGGTCATAGTCATAGTATGTGACAAAGAAGTCAGCTAATAGACATGAGAACTATAGAAGACAAAACGCATAGTTACAACAGTAATTGTATATATAGTGTAGCAAATCTAATGGGAACTCTATTGAGTTCTTTTTGTCAATCGCTAAACAAAGAGCAGTTGGCTTTATTCCAGCTTGAAGTTTAGCTTTCTTACACTAGAACTCAATTCACTTTAGAGCATCGTCTGCCTTGGACCTTGCTCACTCTCTTATCTTATCCAAATTTAACCCTCAGCCACTAATCATCACAATTAGCAGCCACCTCTATACATAGCCAGGCCCTTGGCTTAAGGGGACTTTACTGTCAGTTAGGAACAGTGGGTGGAAGAGTGGTACCAAACTCAGGTATTATTTCTAAGACCTGACCTTACAAATGAGCAGTATCTAAGTAGTATACTTGTATCCTTTTCTTAGTATAAACCTTATGCTGCAAGTCCATTGTGAGTTGGTACATGTAGAGGAGTGACAGTTACCTTTAGAGATCTGTCTAGATTAGGGATCCCATCTGTTGGGTGATAGACAAAGTACTATTAGGGCAGTAGTTAGTAGAACAATAGATGTTTGGTTGGGTGAAGATCTTGCATCCTAACAGATGTAACATTAGTAAGATCAATCATTAAATCCATACCCCTTGCAGAGACATAACACTATGTCTTTGCAACAATACAATTCACTAATGAGCAACTTGCTCAAAGAAAAATGCTCCCTCGCCAAACTGAGAGAAGAACTTGAAGAGAGGAAAGGAAAGTTGTGTTTCAGTTGCAAAGGGTTTGGGCACCTGGCCCATAACTGTAGGAATAAGAAAGAAGAGAAGAAGGGGACAACCATTTCCCAAAATAAGTTCAAGGTGTTAAGAAGTAGGATAATGCAGTATGAAGCAGAAAAGAGGACAGTAAGGAGAGTAGGAGTAGTAGAGGTTAAGTGTTTTAAGTGTAGGGAGAAGGGACACAAATACAAGAAGTACCCATTGTGAGTGAGGAAGGAAAAGGCAGCACATGTGGCAAGGCCACAAAAGGTGCAACAAGAGGAGAAGCCAGTGTACCCTGTAAAGGGAAAAGCACAGAAAAAGGAGAGGAGGTTGAAGAGAGCAGAGAAAAGAGAGGCAGCACATGTGGCTAAGCCACAAGAAGCACAGCAAGGAGAGTGGAGGAGGAGTTCAGTGGCAGAGTTAAGAAAAAGAGCAAAGGAGCATTATAGTAAGGGGATGCTGGAAGAAGCATGCCTATTGGAGTTAGGATAGTATATGAAAGAAGTAATAGTGACTTACGTGCAGTGTGAAAGGTATAAAGAGAAGGAGTGTCATGTGAAGGAAAATAGGAGACAAGGGGTAATCAAGGATAGGCAAAAATAGTATAGGTGTATAAGGAAGGTAGTGCAACCCAGAGAGGCAAAAGCACAGCAAGATAGCACATGACCAGGAGAGTCAGAAAGCACAGCAAAAGAGGAGGGTAGCCAAAAGGAGGTCAGGAGAACCTTCAAAATGCTAAGAGAGATGTGGTTAAATATTAGGATAGAGAAAATAGACATATATAAAGGCATAATGGTAAAAGTGCTCTTGGACAATAGTGCAACAAGGATGTTCATGGATAAAAGGATGGCAGCAAAACATGGATTTAGATTGCAAGAACTAAAAAGACCAATAGCCATCAGAAATGTGAATAGAACAAATAATAGTAAAGAGGCTATTATATACCAAGTAGAGTGCAATGTGTATTATAAAGGCCATGTAGAAAGAATGAGGATAGATGTGTGTGACTTAGAAAAGACAAAAGTGATTCTGGGAATGTCATGGTTGGCAGTACATAACCCAGAGATAAATTGGGAAACTAGGGAAGTCAAAATGACAAGATGTTTGCCCCTATGTGGTGGAAAGAGTCTGAAGAAAGAAAAGGTCAAAAGGGTAGTAACCCTAGAGGAAAAGAAAATCATCAAATGGGTGATAGATGATAAAGAAGATTGAAGAAAAAAAGAAGAGATAGAGGAGAACCATAGAAAAATCAAGGAAATGGTCCCAAAAAGGTTTTTGAAGTGGAAAAAGGTGTTTGGAAAGGTAGAGTCAGAGAGAATGCCAGCCAGGAAAACTTGGGATCATGCTATAGATCTCAAGAAAACGTTCAAACCACAAAAGGGAAAGATTCACCTATTATCGAAAAATAAAAGGGAAGAAGTCCAGAAGTTTGTGGAAGATCAATTGAGGAAGGGATATATCAGACTCTCTAAATCACCTCAAACTTCGCTAGTTTTCTTTGTGGGTAAAAAGGATAGAAGTAAAAAAATGGTAATGAACTACTGTAACCTAAATGATTAGACGATAAAGAACAACTACCCACTTCCATTAATCACTGAGTTAATCAATAACATGGGGAGCAAGAAAGTATTCACTAAAATGGATCTCAGGTGGGGTTCAACAACATGAGAATAAAAGAGAGAGATGAGTGAAAGAGAGCGTTTACAATATACATTGGTTCCTTTAAACTAACAGTCATGTTTTTCGGAATGACAAACTCACTAGCAATGTTCCAAGCAATGATGAACAAAATTCTGAGAGACCTAATAAATGAAGGAAAAGTAGCAGCATTTGTAGATGATGTATTGGTGGGGACAGAGACATAGAATGATCACAATGAAATTGTGGAAGAAATATTGAAGAGGTTGGAAAAGAATAACTTGTATATCAAGCCAAAGAAATATATGTGGAAGGCAAGGAAGATAGGGTTCTTAGGGGTCATCATTGGACCCAATGGAATAGAGATGGAAGCAGAAAAGGTAAATGGGATACTTAGTTGGTCAGAACCAAAAAATGTAAAAGACGTCAGAAAGTTTTTAGGCCTCACAAATTATTACAGGAGGTTTATCAAAGACTTTGCTCGAGGAGCAAGACCAATGAATGTGCTGACAAGGAAAGATGAAAAGTAGCAGTAGGGAGAAGAACAACAAAAGGCATTTAACGAGCTAAAGCAAGTTTTCATGACAAAGCCAGTATTAGCAGTACCAGACTTAGATAAAGAGTTCAGAGTAGAAGCCGATATATCAAACTGTGCTACTAGAGAAGTACTGTCAATGAAGTGCTCAGATAAAAAGTAAAGACCAGTCACTTTCATTTCTAAGTCTCTTAGTGAAACAGAACAAAATTACAAAATACATAATAAATAGATGTTAGCAGTTGTCAGATGTTTAGAAGCATGGAGACATTTCCTAAAAGGAGAAATAGAAAAATTTGAGATTTGGATAGATCATAAGAACCTCGAATACTTCATGAAGACACAAAAGTTGAATAGAAGACAAGCAAAATAGATTCTATACCTGTCTTACTTTAATTTCACTTTAAAGGATGTTTTAGAAAGTAAGATGGAAAAAGTGGACAGTCTAAGCAGGAGACCAGACTGGAAAGTTGGAGTGGAAAAAGACAATAAAGATAAGACGTTAGTGAAACCAAAGTAGTTAAAAGTAAGAAGAACAAAAACTGTAGAAATAATTGTAGATGGGGTGGATCTACTAGAGGAAGTAAGAAAGTCAAAAGTAAAAGATAATGAAGTGGTAAAGGCAGTAGAAGAAATGAAACGAGAAGGGGTGAAAATGTTAAGAGATAAGGAATGGAGAGAAGTAAATGGCATAATGTACAAAGAAGAAAAAGTGTATGTGCCAAAAGACAATAAATTGAGAGCAGAAATTATCAGGCTATATTACAACATGCCAATTGGAGACTATAGAAGACAGTAGAAGACAGTAAAATTGGTTACTAGGAACTTCTGGTGGCCTAGAGTAACCAAAGAAGTGAAGTGGTATGTAAAGGGATATGACGCTTGCTAATGCAACAAAAACTGCACAGAATAGCCAGCAGAGAAGTTAATGCCAAACCCAATTCCAGAAAAACCCTAGACTCATATATCAGCAGATTTTATCACTAAATTGCTGCTAGCTCAAGGATATGACTCAATCTTAGTAATAGTCGGTAGATTAACAAAAATAATACATTTCATACCTACTATGGAAAAGATGTCAGCAAAAGAATTAGCAAGATTGTTCAGAGATAATGTGTGGAAATTACATAGGTTACCAGAAAGCATTATTTCAAATAGAGGACCCCAATTTGCAGCAGGGCTAATAAGAGAGTTGAATGAGATGCTAGGGATAAAGAGTAAATTATCGATAGCGTTCTACTCTCAAACAGATGGACAAATAGAGAGGATCAATCAAGAGTTAGAACAGTATCTCAGAATATTTATCAACTATAGACAAGAGCAATAGCCTAAATGACTAGGAACAGCAGAGTTTGCATATAACAACAAAGCACACTTGAGTACACAAACATTACCTTTTAAGGAAAATTACAGACAAGATCCCAGAATGGGGTTTGAGAGAAGAAAGAAGAGAAGATATCAAGAGGCAGAAAAGTTTATTGAAAAAATAAAAGAGATACAAGAGGAAGCCAAAGCAGCGCTAAGTAAAGTACAAGAAGAGATGAAGAAATATACAGATAAGAAGAGGGCAGAAGTCGACAACTACAAAGTAGAAGACTTAGTAATGCTGAGTACTAAGGATCTAAAGTATCAGATGGTTAGTAGAAGAACAGAGAAATTGACAGAGAAGTTTGTTGGGCCTTATAAAATCAAGAAAGTTATATCATTGAACATAGTAGAATTGGAATTGCCTAGTACAATAAAAATACATCCAGTAGTAAATGTCAGTAGAATATGACAATATGCAGGGCAAGTGGAAGGACAGAGAAAAGAGCAACTGGCCCTAGTGATAATTGAAGGAGAGGAAGAATAGGAAGTGAAAAGGATCCTGAATAAGCAATGAGTAAGAGAGAAAGATAAGTACTTGGTATACTAGAAGGGATTTATGGCAGAATCCGATACTTAGGAAAGAAAGGAGAATCTAAAGAATACACAGAAAGCAATTGAAGAATTTGAGAAAGAATACCGGCAAGATATGGAAAATGTGGCAAAACAAGAACACAAAGAAGAAATATTCAGAAGAGGGGAATTGCCAGGAAAATTTACAGCAAAAAAACTGTTTGGATAGTTAGACAAAAAATATGACCAGGAATATTGGGGAAGATTGGAAAGAAATTGGAAACGGTGGAAAGGGAAACAATCAGGAGAAAGAAGAATAAAAACAATTGTAGAAGAAGAAGTGAAGGAAAAAAAATCAGGAGTTAAAAAGTAGACAGAAGAAGACAACAACGAAATGGACAACTTAGTCGACCCATATTATGAGTTGTAGGGAAATTCCTTAGGACGAGGAAACTTAAGAGGGAGATGATGTCATGACTTGGCAAAATGACTAAGTCATTATTTAATATTTTCTTTTCTTTTCTTTTCTTTTATTACCAAGGTGGAGCACAGGAAAATATCATGTGACAAGTCACAGAGTCATAGAATGGTCATGTCATGGTCACAGCATGTGACAAAGAAGTCAGCTGATGGACATGAGAACTATGGGAGACAAGACACATAGTTACAACAGTAATTATATATATAGTGTCACAAACTTCATTTGGTCATATCTCTACCAATTCTTCAATGATTTCCACGGTCTTAAAACCAGCTTAAAGCCCTTAAAAAGACCTTTCAATCGATACCAGTCACGTTTTGAGGTGATCAATAATGGCTGAGATATTAAGCAGATCAACTGGTAACCACTATGTTACTGTTTATTAAATCACTAATATCTTGGAAACCGCCATGATTGATGCTTTGGTTCTAGGCTCAGCAGAAGCCTTCTTCATAATGCTCAGAATGAGTCTAAAACGACTTCAAGGCAATTAATATTAGTGGAGATATGAAGGCCTCAATATTTGCACATGGACTTCATTAATTACCCATAGATAGTCATCTGTCCTTTTCTTAGAACAAAGGACAGCCTCCATATGGTTAGGTTATCACTATTTCTAGAACAAAGACACTACCATATATAGAACAATAGGTAGTAGCATATGATGATCTGTCCTAGTGTACAGACCATCACAATCATATATATAAGGACTCATAGTCTGAGGATTAGACCTCAGACTTAACAACATCTTTTGTTGCTTGTCTAACTCTGCTTATAAGCACTTTTGAATCCATACTTCAATTCATCACAAACCAAGTAAGTAACCATTTGTGATATATAGTATAGCAAATCTAATAGAAACTCTATCAAGTTCTTTTTGTCAATCACTGAACAAAGAGCAGTTGGCTTTATTCTGGCTTGGAGTTTAGCTTTCTTATACATAAGTTGATATAACTATGACAACAGTGATGGACAAGATCAGTTAATAGAAGAGAATGACAAACAATATAGGAAAAAAGATCAGGAATAACTGATGGACATGGGAAGAGGACTTGTATTATAAATAGGAACAAATAGATAGGAAATGTATAAATAGTGCAGAAGAATCAAGTGAGGACTCTATTGAGTTCTCTTCTAATCCTGAAGAGCTCCCTTGATCCTAACTCAGGATTAAGGTCTTAAGTCAGTTGCTAACATGTAGCTATGCTCTTTGACTCCTATGGTCTCTATGCTACTTATCAACTGACTTCTTTTTGTGACTATGAAATGACTATTCTGTGACTGCTATTATACCTTTGTAACTCTGTGACTGTCACATGATACTTTCTCATACTCCATCTTAGTAATAATCTAAGAGAAAAGAAAAGAAAAAGAAAAGAAATATTAAATAATAACTTAGCTATTTTGCCAAGTCATGATACTACCTCCCTCTTAAGTTTCCTCGTCTTGAGGAATTTCTCTACAACTCATAATATGGGTCAACTAAGTTGTCTATTTCATCATCATCATCTTCTATCTACTCTTTAATCCCTGATTTTTCTTCCCTGATTCCTTCTTCTTTTCTTGCTTGCTTTTTTTCCAGTTGTTTTCTCTTCCATTACCTCCAGTTTCTCTCTAGCCTACCCTAGTATTCTTGGTTGTATCTCTTGTCTAACTATCTAAATAGTTTCTTGCTATAAATCTTCCTGGCAATTCTCTTCTTCTAAATGTTCCTTCCTCATATTCTTGTCTCACCACATCTTCTATATATTGCCAGTATTCCTTCTTGAATTCTTTAATCGCTTCTTTTACATTTTCCAAATTCTCTCTTCCCTCCCAAGTATCTGACTCTACTATGAATCCCTTTCAGCATACTAAGTATTTGTCCTTTCCTCTCACTCGTCGCTTGTTCAGAATTCTTTTTATCTTCCATTCTTCTTCCCCCTCAATTATTACTGGAGCTGGTTGCTCCTTTTTTTGCCTCTCTACTTGCCCTATATATCTACATATTTTACTAACATTGACTACTGGATGTATTCTAATTATGCTAGGTAGTTCTAATTCAACTATATTTGATAATATAATTTTCTTGATTTTGTATGGGCCTACAAACCTCTCCGTCAACTTTTTTGTCCTCCTCCTAACCATTTGGTACTTTAGATCCTTAGTACTTAACATCACTAAGTCTCCTACTTTATAGTTGTTGACCTCTACTCTTTTTCTATTTGCATACTTCTTCATCTCTTCTTGTACCTTTCTTAATGCTGCTTCTTCTTGTATCTCCTTCATTTTCTTAATAAATTTTTCTGCTCCTTGGTATTTCTTCTTCTTTTTACCTTCGAATCCCATCCTGGGATCTTGTCCATAATTTGCCTTGAAAGGTGACATTTGAGTACTTGAGTGTGTTATGTTGTTGTATGTAAACTCTGTTGTTCCTAACCATTTTGGCCACTATTCTTGCCTATAATCAATGAACATTCTTAAGTACTGTTCTAGTTCCTGATTAACCCTCTCTATTTGTCTGTTTGTCTGAGGGTGGAATGCTGTCAACAATTTACTTTTGATCCCCAACATTTCATTCAACTTCTTTATTAATCCTGCTATGAACTGGGGTTCTCTGTCCAAAATAATACTTTCTGGTAACCCATGTAGTTTTTATACATTATTTCTAAACAGCCTCACTAAGCCTTTTGCTGATGTCCTTTCTGTAGTTGGTATAAAGTAGACCATTTTAGTTAACTGGTCTACTACTACTAGGATACTATTGTATCCCTGTGCTAAAGGCAGTTTGGTGATAAAATCTGTTAATATATATGTCCATAGTCTTTCTGGGATTGAGTTTGGCATTAATTTCCCTGCCAGCTATTCTGTGCAATTTTTGTTTTGCTGGCAAGCATCACATCCCTCTATATATTGCTTTACCTCCTTTGTAACTCCTAGCTACCAAAAGTTTTGAGTAACCAGTTCCACTATCTTTTATTATCCCCCATAGTCTCCTACTGGCATATCATGGTGTAGCCTAATAATTTCCACCCATAATTTAGGCACATAGACTTTTCCTTCTTTTTACATGACGCCATCTATCTCTCTCCACTCTTCATTTCTCAATATTTTTATCCCTGCCTGCTTCATTTCTTTCACTGCTTTTACTACTTCATCATCTTTCACTTTTGACTTCCTAACTTCCTCTAGTAGATCTACCCTGTCTACTATAATTTCTACTGTCTCTGTTCTTCTCACCTCTAACCATTCTGGTTTTACTAATATTTCATTCTTATTGTCTTTTTCTACTCCAGTCTCCCAGTCCGACCTTCTGCTCAGACTGTCTACTTTTCCCATTTTACTTCCTGGAACATATTTTAGCATAAAACTAAATATAGATAGGTATAGAGCCCATCTTGCTTGTCTCCTATTTAATTTTTACACTTTCATGAAGTATTCGAGATTCTTGTGATCTGTCCAGATCTTGAATTTTTCAGTTGCTCCTTTCAGGAAATGTCTCTGTAATAATCGACCTCATTTCATATAGGTGTTTACCACGATGCAACCATATGGACCACTTCTGTGTTTCATCTTACTTCATATATCTAATGGCTCAGTCAGCGTCTCACTGGTGGGGCATGTTCTTTACTCAGCAGACCTTATGTCTGCTACATGTATTCCTCATTCACTCCTCATGGTACATAGGTATATATGCAGTAGATACTCTCCTGTATTCCTTATGCTTTACCAATTGTATCATTCTCTTCCTTCCTCAACTCTTATATCATCCTCAAGTCTTTACTTGAAGTTGCAACCTGAGTTACTTCTCAAGGTTGTAACATTTGGTAAAGCGTCACCAACTCACCTTGCAACTGGGAGGATGGCAAACTAGCAGACCGGCCGTCGGTATATCGCAAAGATTGCTACCAAACGTATAATCGGAGCACAGGAGATAGAAGACCTTGAAGAACGACTCAGTTCAGTTCACATCAGTGAAGAACAATCAGAGTATCAAGAAGAGTCTGAAAAACAGGACATATAAGACACAGAATCAGAGGCTAACAAAATAGGCAACGAAGAAAAAGAACTCAACGAGTTAAGCGACGCACCATCTATAGGACAACCAAAGCAAAACATGTCTGGAACAAGAGCAGGTACACCAGTACCAATGGCCAGGACAGCACTAGTATCAGCATCAACAGAGGTAGTAAACCACAAATCAATGGTCCCAGAACCTGGATGGTTCAATGGGGATAGAAAGACATTCGAAGACTGGTGGAGAGCTATGAAGCTCTACCTCAGAGCAAACAAGATTACAGATGTCAATGAGAAGATCATCGCAGTACTAGGCAGATTCTGAGGAGGAACTACAGGAGCATTTGCTCAACAGAAACTTGACAGATTAGATGGAGGAGACGACACTCCAAGTTGGGATGCCTTTGAGGCAGAATTACAACTGGTATACAGTAACAAGACGAAAGAAGCTGATGCAGAATGGCACATTGAAACATTCACACAAGGAAAGAAACATATCGCAGATTTTCTTATCGAATTCATGGCTTTAGCAAGTAAAGCACAGACAGACGATCAGCATGCGATATTTTTGCTGAAAAAGAACATAAACAGGGAAATTATCAGAGCCATAATAGCATATCCACCAACCCAAGCTCCTAAGAGCCTAGTACAGTGGAAAGTAGCAATCACAGCAGTAGGACAAGGATACGAGTGGACCAACATCTGCTATGACTATAGAACAGGTTCAGGAATAACCTATGGAGGAATGGGCAAACCAATGGAAATAGGACAACAACAGAATAACGGACAAGGACGCAAACCCAAGGGTTACAACTGTAACAAATATGGACACATGGCAAAAGATTGTCGACAACCAAAGAAAGAGAAAAAAACACAAGGATGTTTCAAGTGTGGCAAAGAAGGGCATATCGCTATAGGGTGCAGAGCACCTCAACAAATGAAGACTAGGAGTTCACAACAAGAAGACTCAGATAATGAAGAGCAGAAGGGTTTTGTCAAAGGTTTGGAGTAGGCACGATATGACGAACCACTGTAAATAGTTCTGCCAAGAATTGATATGTTATTCCACAATGGAGAAAACAGTTGAGGGAACTTATAGTGCACCCAACAATCAAAACCGAAGACGGAAAAAAACTCAAAGTCAAAGCATTAATCGACTTGGGATGTACAAACACTACTATTGCCAGGAAAACAGTGGAA
>Ga0153970_1000054_pt1 | contig 17002 bp, 19 predicted proteins | sample TSGA054MetaG_FD_102280 | JGI IMG/M metagenome (GOLD analysis project Ga0153970, IMG submission 102280) | Attine ant fungus gardens microbial communities from Georgia, USA - TSGA054 MetaG | ecosystem: Host-associated > Fungi > Mycelium > Unclassified | place: USA: Georgia, George L Smith State...
AGTAACATGTGATAATCTGTCCTAGTACACAGACCATTACTTTTCTGTATATAAGGACTCATAGTCTAAGGATTAGACCTCAGACTTAACAACATCTTTTGTCACTTGTCTAACTTTGCATTTTTAAACTCTTTAAAGTATCAAAGCACCCATCACAAATAGTAAGTGACCATTTGTAATACCATCACATGCTACTACCTATTGTTCTATATATGGTAGTACCTTTGTACTCTAAAATGCAAAACTTAACCATATGGAAAATGTCCTTTGTTCTAAGAAAAGGCAGATGACTATCTATGGGTAATATTGAGAACTTCATATCTCCAGTAATATTAATTGCCTCAGGGTTGTTCTAGGCTTATTCTGAGCATTATGTATTATGAACATCAAGTAGGACTATGGTTATTATCAGCCATGGTCTAATAATGAGTAGTTAGTAGATGAGATGTTGGCAATGCTAGACAAGGACATCACAATGCAATAATATACTGAATGTCTAAGGACTCTAAAAAGACAATAGACTCATGATATGAATAGAACTCTTTGGAAAAATCTCGGACTATTTCTCTTTCTATTTTCAGACTTGTGCTAAATGGAATAACATTGGACTAACCTATTATTAGACACTGACTTGACTTGTCACCTTCTTAGCTTCTATCACTAGACTGTCACTTAACTAGTTACCTTTAGTTACAAGTAGTATTATCACATTGTAACATAGTTATAATACCTAGTTAGAATAAATATAGACTAGAAAGAGAAGGGAACAACAAGTTCTCTCTTTTTGTATTCCTCCCTATATTCTCATTACTTCGAGGGATCGGTACTCTTACTTGTCTTAGGACAACCTCAAGGGTGCTACTCAAAGTTTTGTTGACATTTCTCCTTTGATATAACTTTACTAAAAACCTTGACTGGATTCTCTGTCAAGAAGTGTGAAAATATCAAGTATTAGATATAGGCTTTAAGTTGAAACATATATTCAACTAAGGTCTAGAGTCTTAACATTATGGGGAGGACTTTTGTTAAGCCTAGAAGCAAAGTATTGATCATGGTAGTTTCTAAGATATCAGTGATTTAATAAACAATACTATGGTAGTTTACCTGATACCTTAGCCAATATTAATTGTAACTGACATCAATGGAAAGGTTTTTTCAAGGGCTTTCTGTTAAGACTGTGAGAATCATCAAAGAATTGGTAAAGATAGATCCAAATGAAGTTTGTAACAGAGGTTTTCATTTGGGCCTCTAGCCTAACTTGAACCCTCTACTAATTCTGCATTATAATGTTTGTGTTGAAGTCAGTTTGCTATGCTCTCTTCCTACAATGGTCTATGTGACAGTGAGTAGTATTATCTATTAGGTTGCTTTGTTCCCTTTCAACAATAGTCTATGTAATAGTAAGCAGTGTTGTTTATTAGGTTGCTCTACTTTCTTTCTACAAGAATGAGGTCATAGTTAGCTTGCTTTGTTCACTGCCTGTTCCAATTTTATCCTAATTTACTCTAATTTACTTGAATTTATTTGAATTTTATAGAGTTTTTGAATGAAAAGAAAGACCATGTGAAAAAGATGCTTAGTCAAATTATGTGTTAGCTGCCATCATCCCATACAAGGTTTTTATCTGGACCTCTGGCCCAACTTGAACCCTTTACTAATTCTACATTATGAAGTTTGTGTTAAAGCTAGTTTACTATACTTCTTTTCTACAATGGTCTATATAACAATAAGCAGTATTATCTATCAGGTTACTTTGCTCCCTTTGTATAATAGTCTGCTGATGGGGATCAAGAATAGGATCTTAGACAAAAGTAACAACAAGTCAAAAAAACAGAATCTCTAAGATATTTCACAATTGTACACTAACAAGTAAACATTAGGGAGTTTTTTTTTTTAAATCAATGATTTATTACATGGGGCTTGTAGGCAAACCATAGCAGATATACTATACCTACTTAAATAATAAGAGGAAAGCTAAAGAAAAAGAAAAGAGATATAAAAAGAGAAAGGAGAAACAATTGAGACTGAGCCTCTTGAAGAAATTAACCATTGTCAAAGCTAAAGGCTGTGGGATTGTTCATGTCAAGGACAGAAGTATGGGAGGGCAAAGGAGCAGAGTAATAGATAAATATACTCTCCAGAACAGAATAATGTACTACTTCAGAGGGGAATATTACTTAGCAATAGTATAAACTTCAAAAGAAAACTCCAGGAGATGGTAAAAAATGTCAAAGCAGAGTATGACTTAATAAACGACCTTGGCTTCAACTTATGTGTTGTGCCCTAGTCTTCAGTCATGAAATAGTCATGTATTTTGGAATGGAGGGAAGTCATCAAAGAAAAGGTCCTTAAGGAAGTGAACTAGGAATCTGGAATGGATAGGAAGAGTGTTAGGACCAGATGATGTTAATTTATAGACTGAGGAATTATACTATAACTACACAGTACTTATACAAAGTCTGGAATAAGAGGAGAGTAGTCTATTATACTATCCTACTATTATTATTTTTAGGAGAATTATTAGGAGAAATAAATTACATAATTATTATATTTCCGGAATATAACAGTTCACCAGGAAGTAAATAAAGCTGTTGATAATGATATTAAATAGTCTTGTGGAGGGATTGTGGAGATTATACTATATAATAATATATTCATGTGTTTGTACCTCAGCTTGGCCACAGGGACAGCTAAGGGAAGAGTTAGAAAAAAAGCATTACTGGTACTCACCTATAGGAAGGATAATGAGTTCAGAGGGGAAAGTGGTCTTAGGGTTTTGTGGTTTTAAGTAAGAGAGTGATTTTTTATTTATATGTCATCACACTCTTGTACTCTAACTTATATAATAGCTAGAGTGTTTTCTAAATAATTAAATAATAGGAAAAGCAAAAATAGTAAGAAAATAAAGGAATATAATCAACTAATGACATGAAATGAAAAGAGAAAGAAACATCAACATTCTGTAGGTAACCCAAAGGCTACTCCCATATCTTCCTATTTCTTTCTAAGAATAATGTCCTTATCATGTCCTTAATAGTCTCTTTTTCTTCCTCTCCATCAATATTTTTCTTATCCACAAACTCTGTGATTTTAAGGTACTTTCAAGAGCAAGGGTGATATAAGGTAAGCCAAAACACTATAATTTTGGGATGCTACTTGACATTGTTGATCTTCAGTTCCTTGTGTCCTTAACAATCATGTGATCCTCGAGACACTTCCCGATGCTTTCCTACCTCTTCTCCTGTCCATTGATATCATCTCCAAGGATTTTGCTAAGCTCTGATGCTTCAAACTCCCTTGCCAATCTTTGTTGAACTAGTCAAGGGCCCTTCGATTCCACCATCAATTCTACCATGATCTCTATTCCCATTCACCATACTCTCACTCAGTGACAACCTACTACTTGCAGATCTTCTCTTGATAGTAGGCATATACTCTTGATATTCCTACTCTACTGATCTCTGCACTAAACTGATATTGATGTAGTTTCTGCAGTTCTTCATGCTGCTTTTGCAAGGTCTTCCTTTGGCTGGCTCCTTTTCTACAACTTAAAGAGATATTTCAAAATATTGGGAACATTGTTGCCCTCCTTTTTTGGTGAGACTTCCAAGTATTTCTGATATCTCCTGCCTATCTCCAACCTTTGATTGTTCTTTGTCCCTCTTCATAGTCCTCTTGTCTTTGACTCCTTGCTGTCTGACCTCCTCTGTATCTCTCAATCTATTCCTCTTCTTCTTTCTTCCTAAGACAATGTCCTTGTCACATTGCATATCCTCTCCTGGATCTGGTATCCCCATCTTCTTCTTGACTTGCCAAACTGCTGCCCATACACTATTACCAGCTACTCTGTTAACCTAGTGCTCTACCCCTTCTACTGGCACCACTACTCGCTTTCTACTTTCTCCTAGGTCTGAGATCTTTATCTCTATACTGCTATTCTCTTGTTCAATCTTCTCTAACTTTACCCCCTTTTGCCATGATCTCCCTAGTAGCAGTTGATATGGTGCTAACTGCATCACAAATGCATGTGCATAGGTCCTTACTCCTTCTACTTCTAATTCCAAATACTCCACATATCCTTGTAACTCCTTCTTTTCACTGTTTGCTGTCTGCATCATTATTCTTTTCTTTCTGTTTACCTCTAACCCCAGCTCATCACATAGGTCCTCTCGAACAATCACAATCTCTGATCCCTTATCTAACAACCCCAACTCTCGTTGTCTCCCCATAACTACAACTTCTATCTCTTGAAGTGATATTACAAATTCTACTGGTATCTTGGGCACAGTTACTAGGGCTGCTCTAACTGCAGGAACCTTATTCTGTGTGTGTATTAGGTCTATTATTTCTCTTCAAAGTTCCCCACTAAGTGCCAATAGGTCACGAACTCAAATGTTTAGTACTTTAACATCCAAAATCTTCTGCAAAACTTCCTATGATATCTCTGAATTTGCAATTCGAGGCTCTCATCAATATGCTGGCTGGTACACTTCCACTTTCTTCTCCTCTTGCCTGCTAACTGTGTTCTTCTAGCATCTTTCTTTTTATCTGTCATCTTTGCTACATCTCTCTTTCTCTCTTGTGCTCATGTTGTTACCAAACCTGCACTTTCCTTCACTTCCTTCTTCAACTCTGCCATTGCTCCCCACATGAACTCATCTTTCTCTTTCTATACTGCTTCAACAAACAAGCTAAATCTTGCTGGTGCTGGGGTTGTGTTGAATAGGTATGGTAGTATATCTCAAATATTTAGTTTAACATCAATTGCTCCTTTAAGTCCTCCTGGGTGATGAGCATCAATTGGGGATCCATTCATGTAAGTGTAATATCCATTTGCTTGCAGTAGGATCCATTGTGCTTGAACATATTCTACTGCTGTTAGACAAGTTCTCAAACAATATTCCAGCTTCTTGCAGAAATAGCAAGGAAAATTGTGAGGCATGGGGGCTGAAGGCTAAGAATATCTGGGGTAGGAGGATGTTATGGTGGCACTTATTGCCGTGACAGTTGAGGCTTTGAAATGAGAGAGTAGAGAAAGGTTGTCTATCATTTCAAGGGCTAAGACAAATAATTGTGCATAGACAGCTACATATGCATCGTCTTTCACATTCAACTGTAGGAGCTTTCTAGTGAGTTCATCTACCTTTTCCTACCTCTCTTTCCCCTTTTTCCCCTCATTCTCAAACTGTACCTTTCTTACTCTCACCTCTTTCTTTGTAGACTTTTCCCTTTTTTTCCTCTCTTCCTCCTCACTATCTGATTCCAATCCTGTTTCTACCCCAATCACCTCATTCTCTGACTCTTTATCACTTGACTCTCCCCTTCTTCCCTTCTTCCTCTTCCTTGATGTCTGCCTCCATTCTCCTCTTGCTGATGTCTTCCTCAACATAAAATGGCCTGCTTTTATTGCCTTTTCTACTTCTGGAACCTGGTTGCTTTTGAAGTCAGGGTCTTAGGCCTCTAAATGGTCACTTATTGCATATCTCAGCTCTCGAGAAAGTCCTTTCCAAAAGTATTTATCATGTTGCTTCTTGTTGATAATATCTGCTTCCACTAGGTCTGCTGTAACAATTCAGAATTTCCTATAGTAAGTGTCTAAGTTCTCTTCATCTTCAATGCTCCCTTTTGGTGACCTTTTGACTAATTTGACTAGTTCAGCCACTATTGGTTTGTCTTCTAGAAGGGTCTTCAAATAAGCCCCTATTATTTTCCTTTTCAACATCATGTAGTCATCTTTATATCCCTCCAGTCTTTTCCAGAACTTCTTTGTCTCCTTGTTTACATACTTTACTACTATCTTTGTTTTCTCCTTTGTCGTCAACCTATGTCTTTCAGCCAACTCCTCAAACTCTTTCAAAAACTTCTTTAACTTCTCTGGATTCTGTGAATCAAATTCTAGTGCATATCTTGATCCTGGGACTGGCATGTCCAAAACTCCAGTCGCCATTGATGTCGACATAGTTAAATTTTTAAAAGGATTTAACAATTCTCTTTGTGCATGTTCCCTTAGACTTTCTTCTTTTACCTAAGACCCCTTAGGCTTATTGCTTTCTTTAGCTACTTTCTTAGGTCTTGTAACTTCTAAGGGTCTTTCTTTTGGGTATGTTCTTCTTCTTGTCCTTAATGTGCTGGTACTAAGACTATCTTTTGATTGATTTTCATTAGATGTTTTGGTCACAGGTTTAGAGGATAGACAACTATCACCTCATGATGGGCTCCAATTTGTGGGAAGGATAATGAGTTCAGAGGGGAAAGTGGTCTTAGGGTTTTGTGGTTTTGAGTAAGAGAGTGATTTTTTATTTATGTGTCGTCACATTCTTGTACTCTAACTTATGTAATAGCTAGAGTGTTTTCTAAATAATTAAATAATTAAATAATAGGAAAAGTGAAAATAGTAAGAAAATAAAGGAATATAATCAACTAATGACATGAAATGAAAAGAGAAAGAAATATTAGCATTCTGTAGGTAGCCCAAAGGCTACCCCCACATACCAATAGAGGCATAGTCTGTGGTCATATGGGTAAAACAGGCACACAATAAGTTGGTAAGCCTAACATAAGGGAGCTATGAGCCACCCTTAGCATAGGTGAGTTTGATCATATGCTACTTTTCATCTTCAAAGTCTAGGAAAAGTTGTTCCTTTTTCTTACCAGAAGCAAAAGAAATTTGTCATTCCTTGAGAATATTGTCACATTCTTTCTTTTTTCTAAACAGGAAGGAGTTTTTGCTGGGAAGGGTTGAAGTGCTGTCAGTGGCCTTTATCTGGTCATTGATGAGTTTATATCTAGGCAATTTCACTTTGCTGAGACAGTACCAGAAGTAGATAGCATTTCTGTTGTCTTTGCTTAGGAAGGATTTGATTTTGAAGGCAAGTAGTATAATGATATTTTGGAAGAGATTGATATGAGACTCAAGGATCTTACTTGTGGCAGTGATAGAGTTGGTGACAACAGTGATATTATATATGTTGTTATTTGCTATAGCAGGAATGAGACCTATGTGGATGGTCATGAGCTTGGCTTTAGCAAATGTGACATTCATAGTTTGGCACTTGAGCTGATTAGTGACACAGTTGTTGTGCCAGATATGGATGACTGCATGTATAACATTGGACTTTTGACTCTACTATTTGTGACAATAGCAGAATTATAGGAGAGGTTTTGAGACTAGTAAAAGACATGATTAAGATGTTGCATGTGCTTGTGGACATTTTTAGGAGAGAAAGAGAGAGAAGAGTAAAAGGTTATTCTACTAAAGAGATAATCAACTACTCTTGAACTAGAAGAGAAGAGGGGATGTGTTATAGAAAAGTGACTACTAGATAGTATTATGGAGGTATAACAAAATACCTATTTAAATAAACTATACAAGTAGCTAGACCCTCATTAGCAAGTAGTCTTGCTAATGTTGCTCTTTTGGTATAGTAGTAAACTATCATGACTTGGCAAAACAGCTAAGTCATTATTTAATTTTTCTTTTTCTTTTTCTTTTTCTTTTAGAAGTATTACTAAGGTGGAGTGTGGGAAGATATCACATAACAGTCACAGAGTCATGTCACAGGTCACAACACATGACAAGGTAGTCATATGACAGAAGTAACATAAGGGCCATAGGAGAACAGAGCATAGCCACTAAAGTGAAATATATAAGTAGTATAGGAAATTCAATCTACTATGTACATGAGACCAAATGTGGGAGTGATGGCACTGACACATAGTTCAACTTTTCACATGTCCTCTCTTTTCACTCAAATAATTCTATAAAATTCAAATAAATTTAGTGAAATCTAAAGAAAAATAGAAATGGACTTTCCCTTTTCTCTTATTATTAAAATGAATTTTAATGGCATATTCAATCATGATAACCCTTCTCTTTTCACTCTTCTTTTCATAATTCAACCTAAATAAATGTGTGAGAGGGACATAACATGTACAAATAATGCCAGCTCATCATCGAGTTCACTTTCTCAAATTATAATCACTATTTCCCACTCTCCTCTTTGCTCTCTTATACCTCTCTATTCTCTCTATACCTTGACTGGAAACTGGGCCCTAGGTATAAAGAAGACAGTACTCTACAACTGTGGTGTAAAGCTTGGAGTGTGTGACTAAGCTCAGGTCTTCTTTCCCAGAAGGACTCTTTCCTTGAGCAGTGCTGCAGTAGTATACTTGTAAACTCTTCTATTATAAACCTGATGCTAGGGGTCCATTGTGATCTGTATATACACAGGATTGACAATTGCTCATTAAGAGAGGGGTCTAGAGTAGGGGTCTCCTTCTTAGGGGCAATAGTATACCTTTTTTCTTAGAGTAGCTGTAAGTGAATAGTAAGACAATTGTAAGAAATGGATCCTGTTGAAGAAGAAAATCAGGCTAGAAGAACTGAGGAGCGAGTACAGTGAGATCTCTCAAATATTACTCTAGTTTCTGTTTTGAATAAAGGAAGAGAAAAAGAAAGAGGAAGACAACAATCAAAATTCTACTTGACTTTTGCAAATGTTCCACAAAATCTTGAGGATGCTATACTTGATTTGCATAGATGTCAACTTGCTCAACAACAACAGAGAACTACTCAGCGACATAGAGGAGTGAAAGTAGAAAGACAGAGACAGGTGAAAATCAATCAAATAATGGAGGAATAGAGGAATGAGGATGCAGATGCTCTTGATTATGAAGGACAGCAGAATAGGGGAGATAATGGTAACCTAAATTTGGATAGAAATATGCAGAAAAATATTCTGAGAGTTGTGAGTAACATATTTCACTTATTATTAGTAGATGAATATTAATCAAGTTTAACAGGATACTGAGGAAGGCAATGTTCAAGAGTTAGACGTATAAGATGATGTAATTCAGGTATGATAATTTTTGAATACCAAAACTCTATATTGTTAACAATTGAACTAGATCCAAGAGGCTATTGTTCCAGATGACATTCTACTACCTGTTCTTCAGCCTAGATATTATCCACCAGCTGGACAACCATTTCTAGAGGCTGATATACAGTATAACAACTTGGGCATGCTATCTGTTATCTGTTCTCACTGTTATGCTCTTCACTTTAACTATGAAAAGCTTACTTTCTCAAGAGTTAATCATCCAAAGTTTGGTATGTGCTGTTTGCAAGGACAGATCCAATTACCTCCTTTTCAACCTCTTACTGGAATCTTATAAAACTACTTGACTGGAGATGATTATTCCTCAAGAGAATTTTGTAACAACATATAACAGTATAATGCAGCATTTGCTATGACTTCAGTAGGAGTCAAAATTGACAACTCAGTTACTAGACAGTTTGGCTCTTACTGTTTCAAAATTCAGGGAGAGCTTCATCATCTTACTGGTGCTCTTCTTTCTCATGGTGATCAAACTCCAATATATGCACAGATCTATATCCTTAATACAGCAGAGTAGCTTAATGTCAGGAGACTTAATAATAGGAACTTGGATCCTATGGTAATGGATAATCTTCAAACAATGCTTTTGGATAGCCATCCATATATTGGTTATTATCGTCATGCCTATGAACTTATTAGAGAAAAGCCAGTAGAGGAGCAGGAGGAGATCATAATTAGGCTATATGTCAATTTACAACAAGATCAAAGAACTCATAACCTGCCAACTACTGAGAAGATTGCAGTTATTATTCCAGAGGAAGGGGTGCATTATGCAATAGACAATAGAGATGTAGTATTACGGGCAAGAGGAGGACGACTTGAATGGATTAGCCAGAATAGTCCTTCATATACTGCTCTTCATTATGTTCTGTTATTTTCAAAGGGAGAGAATAGGTGGCATCCAAGAATCCCAATCCATGGAGCTCAACTTAGAGAACAAGGGGAGAATGCAAGACAAAGAGATGGGAAGGAATGGGCTCACTCACAGGTAGTCTCTGATAGATGCTACTATGCCTATCATCTTCATGTCAGAGATAGTTCTTAGCTATCTCTCTTCTATGGTCGGAAGTTGTTTCAGCAGTTTATTGTTAATGCATAGACAAATTGTGAGCAGAGGAGACTTAACTGGGCTAGAACACATCAACATACTCTTAGATCTAAGCTCTACCAGGAACTTTAGGATACTGCTATGCATGATAGACATGATGGAGAAGATGTTAGGGTTTTGGGACGCAAACTCATTCTTCCCTCTTCTTATGTGGGGAGTTCTTGTAAGAAAGCTAAACTCCAAGCCGGAATAAAGCCAACTGCTCTTTGTTTAGTGATTGACAAAAAGAACTCGATAAAGTTCCCATTAGATTTTCTACACTACTTATACAATTACTACATGGTCTGTGTACTATCTTCCCATGCCTATCATGTGACATCATGTGACTGTGACATGACACTTTCCCACACTCCCTTCTGTGTAGTAAGTCCAAGAAAAAGAAAAGAAAAGAAATATAAATAATGACTTAGCTGTTTTGCCAAGTCATGATACTACCCCCCTCTTAAGTTTTCTCATCTCAAGGAATTTTCTACAACTCGTAGTAAGGGTCCATTATGTTACCCATCTTATCATTATCTTTCTCTGTCCATTCTCTAACTCCTGAACTTTCTTTCCTGATTTCTTCTTTCTCTACAATTGTTTCCATTTCCCCTGATTGCTTTCCTTTCTACTATCTCCAATTCCTTTCCAGCCTTCCCCAATATTCTTGATTGTACCTTTTATCTGACCATCCAAACAGTTTTCTTGCTGTAAATCTCTCTGGTAAATCTCTTCTTCTAAATGTTCTTTCCTTGCGTTCTTGTCTTGCTATGTCTTCTATATCTCACCAGTATTCCTTCTCAAATTCTTTGATTGCTTCTTTCATGTTTTCCAAATTCTCTCTTTCTTCCCAAGTATCTGACTCTGCTGTGAATCCCTTTCAGCATACCAAGTATTTGTCCTTTTCTCTCACTCGTCGCTTATTCAAGATTCTCTCTACCTTCCATTCTTCTTTCCCCTCAATTATTACTAGAGCTAGTTGCTCCTCTTTTCTACCCCTCTACTTGCCCTATGTATCTATGTATTCTACTAACATTGACTACTGGATGTATTTTGATTGTGCTAGGTAGTTCTTATTCAACTACGTTCGATAATACAATCTTCTTAATCTTATAAGGGCCTACAAATCTCTCTGTCAACTTTCTGTCCTCCTCCCAACCATCTGGTACTTCAGATTCTTAGTACTCAACATCACTAAGTCCCCTACTTTATAGTTGTCTGCTTTTCCTCTCTTCCTGTCTGCATATTTCTTCATTTCTTCCTACACTCTCCCTAGTGCTGCTTTTGCCTCCTTTTATATTTCCTTTATTTTCTCAATGAATTTTTCTGCTCCCTCATACTTCCCCTTCTTTTTTCTCTTAAACCCTATCCTGGGATCTTGTCTGTAGTTTGCCTTAAAGGGCGATGTCTGAGTACTCAAGTGCATTTTATTATTGTATGCAAACTCTGCCATTCCCAACCACTCTGGCCACTGTTCTTGCCTATGATTGATGAACATTCTTAAGTACTGTTCTAACTCCTGATTGACCCTCTCTGTTTGTCTATCTGTCTGAGGGTGAAACGCCGTTGACAATTTACTCTTGATCCCTAGTATCCCATTCAACTCTCTCATTAGTCTTGCTGCAAATTGGGGCCCCCTATTTGAGATGATACTTTCAGGTAGCCCATGTAACTTCCATACATTATCTCTGAACAACCACACTAATTCTTCTGCCGATGTTTTCTCTGTAGTAGGTATGAAATGTACTATTTTAGTTAACTTATCAACTACTACTAAGATTGAGTTATATCCCTAAGCTAAAGGTAGCTTTGTGATAAAGTCTGCCGATATGTGTGTCCAGGGTTTTTCCAGAATAGAATTGGGCATTAGTTTGCCTACTAGTGGTTCTGTGCGATTTTTATTTTGCTAGCAAGCGTCACACCCCTCTACATATCTCTTCACCTCTTTGGTCACTCCTGGCCACCAAAAGTTCTGGATAACCAATTCTACTGTCTTCTACTGTCTCCCATGACCTCCTACTGGCATATCGTGATGTAGCCTGATTATTTCTGTTCTAAGCTTATCATCTTTTGGTACATAGACCTTCTCTTCTTTGTACATAATGCCATCAACCTCTTTCTACTCTTTATCCCTTAACATTTTCATCCCTGCTCTTTTCATCTCTTCTACTGCCTTTACCACCTCATCATCTTTCACTTTTGACTTTCTCACTTCTTCTAGTAGATCTACCCTATCTACTATTATTTCTACTGCCTTTGTTCTTCTTACTTCTAGCCACTTTGGTTTCACCATCATTTTATTCTCATTGTCCTTTTCTACTCCAACCTCCCAATCTGGTCTCCTACTGAGACTATTTGCTTTTCCCATCTTGCTTCCTGGAACATGTTTTAATATAAAGTCGAACCTAGATAGGTACAAAGCCCATCATGCTTGTCTTCAATTCAACTTCTATGCTTTCATGAAGTATTCGAGGTTCTTGTGATCTGTCCATATCCCAAATTTAACTGTTGCTCCTTCCAGGAAGTGTCTCCATGCTTCTAAGCATCTAACAACTGCTAACATCTTTTTGTCATGTATCTCATAGTTTCTTTCTGTATCACTTAGAGATTTAGAAATGAAAGCAACTGGTCTCTATTTTTCATCTGAGCACTTCATTGAGAGTACTCCTCCAGTAGCATAATTTGAAGCATCAGCTTCTACCCTAAATTTCTTGTCTAAATCTGGGGCCACTAATACTGGTCTGTTAGTGAAGATTTTTTTCAGCTTGTTGAATACTTTCTGTTGTGTTTCCTCCCATCGCCACTTCTCATCTTTTCGTGTAAGCACATTCATTGGCCTAGCTATTCGAGCAAAATCTTTAATGAACCTCCTATAATAGTTTGCAAGACCCAAGAATTTTCTGATGTCTTTCACATTTTTTGGCTATGGCTAACTAAGTACTCTATCCACTTTCTCCACCTCCATTTCTATTCTATTAGGTCCTATGATAACCCCTAAGAATCCTATTTTTCTTGCCTTTCACACACATTTTTCCAGCTTGATGTACAAGTCGTTCTCCTCCAATCTTCTCAGTATTTCCTCCACAATTTCATCTTGTCCTTCTTCCATTTCTGTTCCTACTAACACATCATCTACAAATGTTGCTACTTTTCCCTCATTAATTAAATCTCTTAAGATTTTATTTATCATTGCCTGGAATGTAGCAGGTGAATTTGTCATCCTAAAGAACATTGCTATTGGCTCGAAGGAACCTATATGCGTTGTGAATACTCCCTTCCATTTATTCCCCTCCTTTATTCTCACATTATTGAATCCCCACCTGAGATCCATTTTGGTAAATACTTTCTTACTCCCTATGTTGTCGATTAGTTCAGTGATCAATGGGAGTGGATAGTTGTTCTTTATTGTCTAGTTGTTCAAATTACGATAGTCCATTACCATCCTCTTGCTACTATCTTTCTTGCTCACAAAAAGCACCGGTGACGTTTGAGATGACTTTGAGGGTCTGATATAGCTTTTTCTTAGCTGATCCTCCATGAATTTCTGGACTTCTTTCCTTTTTATTTTAGATAACAGATAAATCCTTCCCTTCTGCAGTTTGAACGTCTTTTTGAGATCTATAGCATAATCCCATATTTTCCTGGTTGGCATCCTTTCCAACTCTACCTTCCCAAATACTTTCTTCCACTTCAAAAACCTTTTTGGGACCATTTCCTCAATTTTTCTATGGTTCTCCTCCATCTCTTCCTTTTTTCCCCAGTTTTCTTTGTCATTTATTGCCCATCTGACAATTTTCTCTTCCTCTAGGATTACTACCCTTTTGACCTTTTCATTTGTTTGACTCCTTCCATCACATAGGGGTGGGCATCTCATTATCTTGACTTCTCTGGTTTCCCAATTTATCTTGGGGTTATGTGCTACCAACTATGGCATTCTTAGAATTACTTCTATTTTCTCTAAGTCACACACATCCATTCTCATTCTTTCTATCTATATGGCCTTTGTAATACACATTGCACTCTACTTGGTATGTAATGGCCTCTCTACTATTATTTGTCTCATCTACATTTCTGACTATTATCAGTCTTTCTAATTTCTGTAGCTTGAACCTATGTCTAGCTGTTATCCTTTTGTCCATAAACATCCTAGTGGCACCACTGTCTAAGAGTGCTTTTACAGTTATGCCTTCATGTATATCCAACTTTTCTACTCTAATACTTATTCATACTTCTCTTAGCATTTTGAAGGTTCTCCTGACCTCCCTTTGACTACCCCCCTCTTTTGCTGCACTTTCCGGTTCTCTTGACTATGCACTGCTTTGCTGCACCTTTGCTTCTCTAGGCCATACTGCCTTCTCTTTATATCCACACCATTTCATCCCTTCCAATTTCCTTCTGGAGATTACTCCCTGTCCCTATTGTCTTCCACATAATATCCTTGGTTTCCATACCTCTCACAAGCTAGGTACAAAACTACTACCTCTCTTGTATACCATTCTAGATCCCATAATTGCGCCTCTTCTAGGACATTTTTTCCACAGTGCTCCTCTGCTCTCTTTCTTAACTCTTCTACTGAGCTTCTCTTCCACCCTTGCTATACTTCTTGTGGCTTGGCCACGCATGTCACCTCATCTTCCTCTACTCTTCTCAGCCTCTTTTCTCCTTCCTACACCTTTTCCCTGATAAGACGTACTAGCTTCCTCTCTTGTTGCACCTTTTGTGGCATTGCCACATGCACCACCTTCTTTATCTGCTTCTATAGTGGACACTCTCTGCACTTGTGTCCTTCCTTCCCACACTTAAAACATTTTACTACTGCCACTTCCTATCTCTGAATGTCATGACTTGGCAAAACAGTTAAGTTGTTATCTATATTTCTTTTTCTTTTCTTTTCTTTTCTTATTGGACTTACAACTACAAGATGGAGCATGGGAAAGTATCATGTGACTTTGTCACAATGTCACAATTGGTGTGACGGAAGGTCATAGATGGTCACGTCACAGGTCACAGGTCACAGTGCGTCACATGACAAGAGTAATATGAGGACCATGGGAGAGCAAGCACATAGCCACAGTAGTAAAGTGTATAAGTAGTAGAGAAATGAGTGAGAACTCCATCGAGTTCTCTTTGTCAAACTCTGAACAAAGAGATAGTTGGCTTAATTCCAGTCATCAGGGTTTAGACACTGACACTGAATCATCTTTTCTTCTACTCTACACTGCATTACTCTGCTCCTTAATACTTCAAACTTATTTTGGGATATCATTACCTCTTTTCCTGTCTCTTTCTGCTTCCTACAATTTTGGGCCAGGTGCCCAAATCCTTTGCAACCAAAACACAACTTTTCTTTTCTCTCCTCAAGTTCTTCTCTCAGTTTGGCAAGGGAGTGTTTTTCTTTCAGCAAGTTGCTCATGATAGAGTTATATTGTTGTAGAGACATTTATGTTATGTCTCCACAGTAGTATGGAATTAATGTTGAGTCTTGCTAGTTACAACTATGTCTACTGGGGCACAAGATCTTCACCCAGCCAGATGCCTACTGCCCCACTAACTACTGCCCTAATAGTATGGTTAGACTATTACTCAATGGATGGGATCTCTAATCTAGACAGCCTTCTAGAAGTAACCATCACACCTCTGCGTGTACCACTCACAATAGAGCACAGCACAAGGTTTATACTATGAAGCAATATAAGTAAACTACTAAACACCACTTGATTGCAAGGTCAGGTCTTAGTAGTAATACCCAAGCTTGGTACTATACTTCCACCCATTGTCCCTAACTGACAGTGAAGTCTCCTTAAGCCAAGAGCCCAGCTATATATGGAGATGATTACTGATCGTAATGATTAGCGACCAAGGGTTGATTTATGATGAGATAAAAGATTGAGCAAGGTCCAAGGCAGACGGTGCTCAGATGTGTAATTGAGTTCTAGTGTAAGAAAGCTAAACTCCAAGCTGGAATAAAGCCAACTGCTCTTTGTTTAGCAATTGACAAAGAGAACTCGATAGAGTTCCTGTTAGATTTTCTATACTACTTATACAATTACTACATGGTCTGTGCACTATGTTCCCATGCCTATCATGTGACATTATGACTCCCATCATGTAACTGTGACTGTGTGACACTTGTGACATGACACTTTCCCATACTTTCTTCTGTGTAGTAAGTCTAAGATAAAGTAAAAGGAAAAGAAAAGAAAAGAAATATAAATAATAACTTAGCCGTTTTGCTAAGTCATGACAGTTCTAGGTTTATGACCCAGCTGTTCCAGGATGCTATGGTCATTTGCAAATACTTCCACAAACTAGACCTCTTCCTTACCATGACTGCTAATCCCAAGTGGCCAAAAATCCTCTACAGTCTTTTCCCTGGTCAAATAGCTACTGATTGTCCTGATATTGTATCATAGGTCTTTAAGCAAAAGAAGAAAGCACTCCTCAAACTCATTGACAATGGCTTCTTTGGCACTACCATTGCTCATATTCATACTATTGAGTTCCAGAAAAGAGATCTTCCCTATATTCACTTGCTTATCTTTTTACACTCTCAAGATCGCATTCAAGACCCTTATCACATAAATTCTATAATCTCAGCACAACTTCCTGATCCTCAATTACAGCCACTTCTCTATGCAAAAGTCACCAAATATATGCTACATGGTCTATGTGAAGCTGACAATCCCTAAGCCAAGTATATGGTCAATGGAAAATGTAGTAAACACTTTCCCAAGGAGTATAAAGAGAGAACAGATTGGGCTGAGAACAGTTATCCACTTTATGCTAGGCCTGACAATAGCTTGGTTTTTGAATGTAATGGGGCCAGATTCACTAATTAATATATGGTCCCCCATTGTCCTTAACTTCTTCTTCTCTTTGATTGTCATATCAATGTTGAGATCTCTGCTGGATTAGGAACTGTCAAGTATCTGAGCAAGTACATCTACAAGGGTCCTGATAGAGCAACTATGGAGATTAGTGGTGGAATGCAGGATGAAATCAAGGCTCATTTGGATGG